>Ga0326727_10000879_pt1 | contig 117822 bp, 90 predicted proteins | sample MB2enrmetagenome_FD_207643 | JGI IMG/M metagenome (GOLD analysis project Ga0326727, IMG submission 207643) | Lab enriched peat soil microbial communities from McLean, Ithaca, NY, United States - MB29MY | ecosystem: Environmental > Terrestrial > Soil > Wetlands > Peat | place: USA: New York... | reverse complement strand
CAGTTGGTGACCAGCGCGGACTATCGAAAGGTTGTAGTTGCTTACCGCAACGGCGCGCCCATCCTGCTGACGGACGTTGCACAGGTAGTTGACGGTATCGAGAACAACAAGCAGGCAGCATGGATGAACCAGACGCCCGCGGTGATACTCAACATTCAGAGGCAGCCCGGCGCCAATACCATCAGCGTGGTGAAGGCCATCAAGGCGATTCTGCCGCAGCTTGAGGCAAACCTGCCCGCATCCATCAAGGTCACGCCGCTTACCGATCTCACTACGGCCATCAACGCTTCCGTCGCCGACGTAGAGTTTGAGTTGATGCTGACCGTCGCTCTGGTGGTAATGGTCATCTTTCTGTTTCTGCGCAACCTTTACGCCACCATAATTCCCAGCATTGCGGTGCCGCTCTCCCTGGTGGGCACCTTCGGCGCAATGTATGCGCTGGGATATAGCCTGGACAATCTATCGCTGATGGCGCTCACCATCTCCACTGGTTTTGTGGTCGATGACGCGATCGTCATGATCGAAAACATTACTCGCTATCTCGAAGCAGGGGACACGCCGATGCAGGCGGCGATGAAAGGAGCGGAACAGATCGGCTTCACGATTATCTCTCTCACCGTCTCGCTGATCGCGGTGCTGATTCCGCTGCTCTTCATGGGCGATGTTGTCGGCCGCCTCTTTCGCGAATTCGCGGTTACACTGGCCGTCACCATCATTCTGTCAGCCGTCGTGTCGCTCACTCTTACGCCCATGATGTGCTCGCGAATTCTTCACCAGACTCCCAAAGAGCAGCAAGGACGATTCTTCAAAGCCTCGGAGCGCGTCTTCGAGAAGGTCATCGCCTTTTACGGCCGCACGCTTAAATTTGTTCTGGGCTACCAGACCATCACGTTACTGGTGGCCGCCGCTACTCTGGTGCTTACGATTGTCCTCTATATCGTCATCCCCAAGGGGTTCTTCCCTACGCAGGATACGGGCGTCATTCAGGGTATTTCCCAAGCGCCGGAGACGATCTCCTTTGCGGCCATGGCGGAGAAGCAGCAGCAACTTGCAGCCATTATTCTTCAGGACCCCGCGGTCGACAGTCTCTCTTCCTTTATTGGCGCGGACGGGACGAACACCACGCTGAATAGCGGGAGAATGTCCATCAACCTGAAGCCGCTGAATGAGCGCAACATCAGCGCTTCCGATGTGATTCGCAGGCTGCAAACGAGTCTCAAGCCGGTCGAGGGCATCGTGCTGTACATGGACCCGGTGCAGAACATCACGGTGGATGACCGCGTCAGCCGCACTCAGTACCAGTACACGCTGGAAGACCCGGATGCAAACGAGTTGAACCTGTGGACCGGCCGGCTGGTCGACAAGATGAAACAGTTGCCTCAACTTGCCGATGTGGCCACCGATCAGCAAACCGGGGGCCTGGCGGTATCGCTGGTGATTGATCGCATCACCGCATCGCGGCTTGGGATTGCGCCGTCCACCGTCGACAGCACGCTCTATGACGCTTATGGCCAACGTCAGATCAACACCATGTACACGCAGTTGAATCAGTACCACGTGATTCTGGAAACCGATCAGAATTTCCAGCGAAGTCCCGGAAGACTACAGGATCTGTATATCCAAACCAACACCTCCGCGGGAGGCTCCGGGCCGGGCGCTTCCTCGTCCTTCGCATCCTCCGGGTCATTGTCCGCTGGTTCAAACGCAACCACCACGGCCGTGGCATATACTCCGTCCTCGGCGGCACTCAGCGCGCCATCGAATGCGATTAAATCCAATGTGGGCGCAAGCAGCGCTTCTTCAGCCGCAAATGCGGTCTCCTCTACCGCAGCTTCCAATGCCGTGCCTCTCAGTGCGTTCACTCATATTGAAAGAACGGTTGAGCCGCTCTCGATCAATCACCAGGGGCAGTTTCCGGCAGTGACCGTGTCCTTCAATCTTGCGCCCGGCGCCGCGCTGGGAGGCGCAATCACGGCCATCGAGAAGGCGCAAAAAGACCTGAACATGCCGGCCAGCGTCCAGTATGGTTTTCAAGGCACCGCTGCCTCATTCCAAGGGTCACTCTCCAATGAGGGTCTGCTGATTCTCGCCGCGCTGGCTGCCGTGTATATCGTGCTGGGAATCCTATACGAGAGCTTCATTCACCCCATTACCATTCTCTCCACACTGCCCTCGGCTGGCGTAGGCGCATTACTGGCCCTGATTATCTTCAGGCAGGACCTCAGCGTTGTCGCCATCATCGGCATCATTCTGCTCATCGGCATTGTCAAGAAGAATGGAATTATGATGGTTGACTTTGCGATGGAGGGAGAACGAGAGCACGGAAAGAACTCAACGGATGCGATCTATGACGCCTGCCTGCTGCGCTTCCGTCCCATCATGATGACCACCATGGCCGCGCTGCTTGCGGGTCTTCCCCTGGCTCTGGGTCAAGGCATGGGCTCGGAACTGCGGCGCCCGCTGGGCATTGCCATGGTTGGCGGACTTCTATTGAGCCAGATACTCACGCTCTACACCACGCCTGTCATCTACGTCTTCTTCGATCGCATCGGCCAGCGCTTCAGCCGTTCGCCGAAGACTATCGTTAACGGCAACGATCCACAACCGGCGGAGGGATGATGAATATCTCCGCCCCGTTCATTCGCCGGCCGGTAGCTACGACTTTGCTGACAGCAGGCATCATCCTCGTGGGGGCCATCGCCTTCAATGTTCTGCCAGTCTCCCCTTTGCCGCAAGTCGATTTCCCGACGATCTCGGTATCCGCCAGTTTGCCCGGCGCAAGCCCCGAGATAACCGCTTCTGCAATCGCAACTCCGCTGGAGCGCCAGTTCAGCCACATCGCGGGCATCACCGAGATGACCTCATCGAGTTCGCTGGGCAGCACTTCGATCACGCTGCAGTTCGATCTGAGCCGCGACATCGACGGCGCGGCGCGAGACGTGGAGGCAGCTATCAACGCCGCGCGCACTTACTTGCCCGCTAACCTGCCTGCCAATCCGACTTATCGCAAGGTGAATCCCGCGGACGCACCCATTATCATTTTAGGACTTACATCGGATAAGTACGACAAGCCCACGCTCTATGATGAAGCGTCATCGATCATCGCGCAGAGGCTCTCGCAAATCCAGGGTGTCGGACAGGTGACAGTCGGCGGAGGCTCGGGCCCTTCGGTGCGCGTGGAAGTGAATCCGACTCTGCTCAACAGCCACGGACTCACAATCCAGAATATTCAGTCTGTATTGAGCCAGCAAAACGCTCACGAGCCGGCCGGCCAGATTTTAGATGGAAACACGACCGCAGACATTGTCACCAACGACCAGATAAACCGCGCAGACGATTACAAGCCGCTCATTGTCGGCTACAAAAACGGAGCCGCGGTGAGGCTGTCGGACGTTGCAGACGTTACTGAAGGGCAGTCGAACATCCGCAACTCAGGATATCTGAATGGCACGCCGTCGATCACCATCATGATCTTTCGCCAACCGGGCGCTAACATCATCGATACCGTCGATCGCGTCCGTGCGGAGTTGCCGTCGATTGAAGCGTCCATTCCACAAGGCATCAAGACCACAATTGTCGTTGACCGCACTACAACTATCCGCGCCTCGGTATTCGACGTGGAGAGCACGCTCATACTCTCGGTCATCCTGGTGATTCTTGTCGTCTTCATCTTCCTGCGCAACTGGCGAGCTACACTCATTCCCACAGTCGCCGTTCCCGCTTCGCTCATCGGCACCTTCGCTGCCATGTACCTGTTCGGCTTCAGCATTGACAATCTCTCGCTGATGGCGTTGACCATCTCGACGGGCTTCGTCGTCGATGACGCCATTGTGGTGATGGAAAATATTTCCCGCCTCCGTGAAGAAGGCATGCCTCCTATGAAGGCCGCGTTCCAGGGCTCAAAGGAGATCGGCTTTACCATTTTGTCTATCAGCATGTCGCTGATTGCGGTGTTCATTCCGATTCTGCTCATGGCCGGCATCGTAGGCCGGTTGTTCCGCGAATTTGCCATCACGCTGTCGACGGCAATTGTTATCTCCATGCTGATCTCGCTGACAACCACGCCCATGATGTGCGCCTATCTGCTAAAGGATGAGAGAACAATCAAGCACGGCCGCGCTTATCGGATAACCGAGCGTGGATTTACGTGGATGATCTCTATGTACAGTCGCTCTCTGACGTGGGTGTTAAAGCATCCAGCGCCCATGTTGATTCTTCTGCTCCTCGTTATTGCGTTGAACTTCTATCTCATCGACATCATCCCCAAGGGGTTCTTTCCGCAACAGGATACGGGAGTCCTGACAGGCAATGCGCGAGGTCCGCAAGATGCATCGTTTCCGATCATGGACAACTCTATTTTGCAAATCGAGAAAGTTATCCAGACTGACCCTGCTGTCGCGAATGTCATCGTCCATACGGGCAGCGGGAACACCGGCAGCATCAATATCGCGCTGAAGCCGCTCAATGTGCGGAAGATTTCGGCGGCGGCCGTTATCGATCGCTTGCGGCCCAAGCTCAACGCGCTGCCAGTTGCTTCCGCGTTCCTTCAGGCGGCGCAGGATTTGCGCATCGGAGGGCGGCAGAGCAATGCGATGTACCAATATACCATTCAGTCGGATAACGTACAGGATCTTTCGCACTGGGGCCCCATCCTGTTAACGGGAATGCAGAAAATTCCCGGTTTTCAGGATGTGAGTAGCGATGCGCAGAATAGTGGCCTGCAGGAGGTGATCAGCTATGATCGCCCCACCGCCGCGCGACTTGGCATCACGCCGCAATCTTTGGATAAGTCCCTCTACAGCGCCTTCGGACAGTCGGAAGTTTCCATCATTTACACTCAGTTGAACCAGTATTACGTAGTATTGGAGGTTGCGCCCCAGTACTGGCAGAGCCCGGATGGCTTGAATAACATCTATCTCAACACCTCGGGCAACGGCATTGTCCCGCTTTCCACAGTCACCTCGACGCAAGCCAGCACCACGCCGCTGACCATCAATCACACCAGTTCTTTTCCATCCGTCACTGTGTCCTTCAATCTTGCGACGAATATGTCCTTGAGCGACGCCACACGCATGGTTGCCCAGATGCAGGAGAAGCTGAATATGCCGCAAACCGTTCGCGGCTTCTTTGCCGGAACGGCAGCGGCTTATCAAACCTCGCTGGCCAGCGAGCCTCTTCTCATTATCACCGCTATACTCGCGGTCTACATCGTCCTCGGCATTTTATACGAGAGCCTGGTGCATCCTCTTACCATCATTTCCACCTTGCCTTCCGCCAGCGTGGGAGCCATGCTCGCTCTCATGCTGTTCAAGATCGATCTCAGCGTGATCTCCATCATCGGCATCATCCTGTTGATCGGCATCGTCAAAAAGAACGCGATTATGATGATCGACTTTGCGCTGGTTGCGGAGCGCGAACACGGCAAGACCACCACCGAGGCCATTTTTGAAGCCTGCCAGCTTCGCTTTCGCCCTATCCTCATGACGACGATGGCCGCCTTGTTTGGCGCGTTGCCGCTGGCCTTCGGCACCGGCACCGGCTCCGAACTCAGGCGCCCGCTGGGCATCACTATCGTGGGCGGACTGATCGTCAGCCAGATGCTCACTCTCTATACCACGCCCGTCGTCTATCTGTTTTTTGACCGCTTGCGTCTTCGCTTCAAGGGCAGACAGCCAGTTACTCTACGTTCAGAAACTGCGGAGGCATCCTAGCAAAGGATGATTTTGGAGTGCTTGCAATGAAAAAGTCGATCATACAATCCTGGAAGCTGTCCACGGACTTGTCCGCGCTCATCGTCGCCGTATTCTGCGCGATGCTGGCAGGATGCAATGTTGGGCCGAAGTATCTTCCTCCCGCGATGACGGCGCCTCCGGCTTACAAGGAGTCTCCCGCGCAGTTCAATGAGGCCGATGGGTGGACCGTCGCGCAGCCCCAGGATGCAGCTCTCCGCGGCAAATGGTGGGAGATTTACAATGAGCCGGAATTGAATGCGCTCGAAGATCAACTCAACATCGACAACCAGAATATTCGCCAGGCCTTCGAGAACTTTATGGAGGCTCGTGCCCTGGTACGCGAGGCGCGCTCGCATTATTATCCAACAGTCAGCGTAGGAGGTTCCTACACTCGATCACGGACATCCTCCAATGTCGGGTCCTCTGCTAGCGGTGGCGAACAAACGCAACTGTTTTCTCTTCCGGCCGATGTCTCCTGGGAGCCCGATCTCTGGGGGAAGGTGCGCAACACAGTGCGCGCCAGCCAATATGCCGCCCAATTGTCCGCGGCCGATCTTGAAAATGAACGGCTGACTGAACAAGCCAGCCTTGCCCAGTACTTCTTCGAGATTCGCGGCCAGGATGCACTGCAACAAATCCTCAATGACACAGTGGCGGCCGACAAAAAAGCACTTGAGGTTGTTCGGTCTGCCTACGACACTGGCGTGGCCGACCAGATCTCCGTTGTAGAAGCGCAAACAACTTTGGAGAGCGCGCAATCCGCGGCAATTAATATCGGAATTGCGCGCGCGCAGTATGAACACGCGATTGCTTTGCTCATTGGCAAGCCGGCCTCGGCGTTCTCCATCCCGGTCGAACCTCGAACGAGCGCGCCGCCGCCTATTCCCGTGGGCTTGCCGTCCCAACTGCTCGAGCGGCGGCCCGACGTCGCCGCCGCGGAGCGGAACATGGCTGCCGCTAATGCGCAGATCAAGGTTGCTTATACAGCTTATTACCCGGCATTGACGCTCTCGGCAACGGGCGGCATGGAGAGTTCGGCCATCAAGAACCTTTTGGATTGGCCCAGCCGTTTCTGGTCTGTCGGCCCATCGGTCTCTGAAACTGTATATGATGGCGGCCTGCGCCGGGCGACCGTAAATCAGTACATCGCAACGTACAATGCCAACGTCGCCGCGTATCGCCAATCCGTGCTAACTGCTTTCCAGCAGGTGGAAGACTCGCTCGCGGCGGTTCGCATTCTTTCACAACAGGTACTGCGCCAGCAGGAAGCCGTCAACTCCTCACAGATCTTTCTGAAGTTGGAGTTAGGGCGATACGAGACAGGCATTGATCCATATATCGATGTGATCACAGCGCAAACTACTTTGCTTGCCAACCAGCAGTCTCTGACGAATCTTCAAGTGCAGGAGATGACCGCTTCGGTTCAACTGATAGAGGCCCTGGGCGGAGGTTGGGATCGCTCGCAGTTGCCTACGCCAGCTCAGGTCACGCAAAAGCCGGCAAGGGCAGAGACGGCGATTCAGCATTAGGTTTCAAACACGATATGCCTCCTTGCGACAGCGAGCAAATGTGACCATTCAGAGAGCTTCATACTCTGCCAATATCTCTAGAGGTGCAGCTAAATGCGCACGGCGCGCCAGAACCTGGTCCAAACCATGAGTAACACCGGATTCACTCCCGTCGCAACCGTCAACCCGCCGCTTCCGGGACGGGGAGACGTACTTATCGATACCGCTTTGAATTCTACGATGGGGATAATCGGTGGATTTTTTGAATGGTTCGGCAACCTGGGCATCTTCTTCTGGCAGGTCCTGCGCGCAGCTGTAACACCGCCGTATGAGTGGCGCGAGTTAATCCGTCAACTCGACGAGGTCGGGTCGAAGTCTTTCCCTGTGGTCGTCATGGCCGGCTCCGCCATCGGCGTGATTATCTCGCTGGAGGCGCGTTACAGTCTAAGTCGATTCGGCGCCAAATCCATGTTTCCCGCCACTCTCGTGTACTCGGTGATCCAGGTAATGGGTCCGATCATTACCGGCCTGGTAGTGAGCGGGCGCGTGGGAGCCGGCATTAGCGCGGAACTTGCTTCGATGAAAGTTACCGAGCAGATTGACGCCATAGAAGCATCGGCAATCAACCCCTATCGGCTTCTGGCAGCTACCAGAATTCTGGCTTGCATCCTGATGCTGCCGTTGCTGACCCTTGTCTCCGATGGATGCGCCCTGTTGATGGGATGGTTTGCGCAAACACTGGTCGAGCCGCTCTCGTTTCATCAGTTCATCCAGGACGGTTTCAAGGGCGCAACTTTCAGTTCTTTTCTGCCGCAGACATTCAAGACCGCCGTGTACGGCCTGATTATCGGGCTTATAGCGTGCTTCCAGGGAATGAGAACACGCGGTGGAGCTGAGGGCGTTGGCCGCGCAGCCACTAACTCGGTGGTTCTCGCATCACTCTTCGTGATTTTGGCCGATGTTGTCCTGGTGAAATTCATTCTGGTTGTCTTCCCTTAACCCTTAACCCTTGACGCTTTGTTTCGAGAGATATGAATGGCCACAGCCTGTGACATCGCGATGACGCAAGAGCGATCTGAGATAGACGGCAGTGCGCCGGTTGTCGCGGTCGAGAGCTTGCGAAAGACCTTTGGAAGTCACATGGTTCTCAACGGAATTAGCCTTAGCGTGGATCGTGGTGAAACCTTGGCCGTGCTCGGACGCAGCGGTACGGGGAAAAGCGTTTTGTTGCGGCTTATTATCGGCCTCGAAACGCCTGACTCTGGATCGGTTTGCATCCATGGCCAGAATATCGTCGGTCTGGCTCTTGACCGGATGGGCGAGATCAGGAAGAAAATGGGCTTTCTGTTTCAGCATGCAGCGCTCTATGATTCGCTCACGGTGGCTGAAAACGTGGCTTTTCCTCTTATACACCATCGTAAAGATATGTCCAGATTCGAACGCAACGAACGTGTGAAGCAGTTGCTTTCAGAAGTGGGCATGGAAGGCAACCTTGATACGATGCCTTCTGATATCTCAGGCGGGATGCAAAAACGTGTAGGTCTGGCGCGCGCGCTCGCGCTCGAGCCGGAGATACTACTTCTCGACGAGCCCACGGCAGGACTTGACCCCATCAGCTCGGGCGAGATCGACGATTTGATTCTCAAGCTACAGCATGAGCGTCGGATGGCGTCCATTGTGGTAACTCACGATCTGCACAGCGCCAGAACGATTGCCAACCGTTTGGCTCTTCTGGATCAGGGAAATGTCGTAATCGAAGGCACGTTTGAAATTCTTCAACAGAGCGACATCGGATTTGTTGAAAACTTTCTGAAGCTGTCGTAGGAGGAACTATGTCGAGAGTGGCGCGGCTGGGAGCATTCATCTTTATGGCGCTGGCGGTTCTCGCTGCCGGTGTCTTTATCATCGGAAGTAGGAACTATCTGTTTCGCTCCACTTACCAACTGAAAGCGCAATTCGACAATGTGGCTGGTCTGGCTGATGGAGCCGACGTGCAGGTTGGCGGGGTTCACATCGGAACTGTGCATAGCATCGATTTACCTCACAAGCCAGGTGAAAAGGTTACGGTGGTCATGGATCTCGATAATTCGACGCACGAGATCATCAAGCGTGACTCTGTAGCTTCAATCGATACTGAAGGAGTGTTAGGCAATCAATTCGTGGCCATTTCGTTTGGATCTGCCGGGCAACCCGACGTAAATAATGGCGATCTCATCGAGAGTGAATCTCCGCTACTGATGGCGGATATGCTCATAAAGGCGAACGGAATTCTGGATAGCAGCCAGCAAGCCACGGAACATTTGAATTCGGTTAGCGCCAAAATCGACTCCGGTCAGGGTACTGTGGGAGCGCTGGTGAACGACAAGCAACTCTATAACAACCTGGAACAGACAACGACTACATTGCACGCCACAATGCTCCAGGCGCAGATCGGCGTAACGGACTTCCAGGAAAATATGGAGGCTCTGAAGCATAACTTCCTTTTGAGCGGGTATTTCAGAAAACGGGGATACGAAGACTCCGCCGCTCTGGCGGCGAATAAGATTATCGGACTCCCGCCGGGTGCGCCCTTGAAGGCGTTTACCTATACAGCAAAGCAACTCTTTGATACTCGCGATTCAACCAGGCTGAAGAATCAAAAGACTCTTAACGACGGCGGCGAGTACCTGGCAGAGAATCAATTTGGATTTGCTGTAGTCGTGGTTTCAACTGGCATGGAAGGCGATACCCAGAAGGACCAGGTGCTCACCGAGGCCAGAGCCATGGTGGTGCGCGAATATTTGGTCGAGAACTTTGGATTTGACGACAGCCAGCTTAAGACCTTGGGAATGGGCAAGCAGGCAGGTACAAGCCTGGATGCGGATTGGGGCTCGATCCAGATCCTCATCTTCCCTGCAGGGACCGAAATACCCGTGAATAAGCCGACGCCGGCTGTTAACTCACCAGTTACAGATTCCAGCAGGCCTACTCTGGTCACTGCCGTGGCTGCTCAGAAGCCATAGCTAAGGATGCGACGAGCGGAACTGGCAATGTACACCTTAACAGATGCTTTCCGCTTTTACTTTGCGCGGATTCTTTAAAATGGAGGAGAGATGACCGGAAGCAAACACAACCGTGAAGGCAATAGCGGCAATAGTGGTGAGCCAGATTCTGGCTCATACTGGAGGCGGATGCATCGTGACTGGCGCTTCTGGGTCGGCGTAGTCTTCATGATTACGGCTATCGCAGTCTATGTTCTGAGTGGAGACCTTGCGTGGGTTCCGCGCGGCGTGATGCGCCATTAGCTTCCACAGTAGAATTGTCGACTTACAGCTTAGTAGGTGTCTGGTTAACCGCCAATCGCATCGATGTCGATGCCGACACGCCGGAAGCATCGTGTGAATATACCAATCGTCGAATACCTGCCTTTCCCAATTCTTCTCCTGTGCATTATAGCTCAGCTATTTGTATACCACTTTGGAACAATAAACATGAAGAATAATGAACTATTTATTCTCCCAGCTGGTTCTTGAGATAAGGCAGACCATTGGATTTTTCAGTTCTTACCTCTCAGGTAGTGCAGGGGAATAAATATCGTTATTTTTCTTAAGACCAGCACGTTTCTTTTCTTTGCACAGCAACTACAGAAATAAGCCATGCAAGAAGCAAGCAATTCAACACGAATCTGTCGAACGCCTCGAAGATTCCTTGAGTGTGGATCAAGTCCACATACTGATTGGAGGACATGAAATGCCACTTGTCACTGTAGTTATCGTTCTCGCAGTAGTCGGTCTGTTGCTATGGCTGGTCAACCGCTACATACCCATGCAGAGTCAGATCAAGGCCATTTTGAATGGCGTTATAGTGATTGCCGTGGTTCTGTGGCTTCTCAAGATTGTAGGCCTCTTTGACAACCTATCTCAGTACCGTATTGGACATGATGCGCCACTCATTCCTGTTGTCATCACGCTGTGCGTAGTCGGCCTATTGCTATGGCTGGTCAACCGTTTCGTTCCCATGCAGGGCCAAATCAAGGGAATTCTGAATGGCGTCGTTGTAATAGTCGTCGTCCTGTGGCTTCTCAAAGTATTCGGCCTCTTCGACTACATCTATCAGTTCCGCGTCGGGCATTGAACAATCAACCTGTTAAGACCTGGCAGGAAATTGAAAGGAGGGCAGGATGTCGCTTTCTGAGATGATGTATTCTGCGAAACCTGGCGGGAATCCAGATCCCGTAACATATTCGCATATCGCCACGAAAGCGTGCAAACTGCCTTTGCCAACTCGCATTGCGTTTGTCGGCAATTACCTGCCGCGCGAATGCGGCATCGCCACTTTTACAACTGACCTCTGCACGGCGCTTGCGTCCGAATACGGAGAAGGACGATTGTTTGCCATCCCCGTCAACGATCCTGATTCAAGTTATCAGTATCCGGAACAAGTTCGCCTGGAACTCGAGCAGGAGGACCTTTCCTCCTATGAGCGTGCCGCTGATTTTCTTAACTTTAATGGCAACGATCTTGTTTGTCTGCAACATGAATATGGCATTTATGGCGGGGGCGCTGGCAGCCACATTCTGACCTTGCTGCGCAAATTGAAGATGCCCTTGGTGACCACGCTGCACACGGTGCTGCGCGATCCGTCTCTGGAGCAGCGAATGGTGCTTGAAGAGATTGCACAGCTATCCGATCGAATGGTGGTGATGAGCAAGCTGGCGGCACAACTGCTGCGTGAAGTTTATTCGGTCCCAGAAGCGAAAATCGACGTGATCCCCCACGGTGTGCCTGATCTTCCATTTATGGACCCTAACTACTATAAAGACAAGTTCGGCACGGAAGGCAAGTCAGTTCTGCTTACTTTCGGGTTGCTGTCTCCTAATAAGGGAATTGAGAACGTCATTCAAGCGTTACCGGCAATTCTGGTTCACCAGCCAAACGTGGTATATATTGTCTCCGGAGTGACCCATCCGCATATCCGCCGGCGCGAAGGCGAACGCTACCGGGAAGAACTGCTGGCGTTGGCAGAGCAACTTGGCGTTTCCGATCACGTGATTTTCAACAATCGCTTTGTGAGCACTGAAGAACTTATAGAGCACGTGGGTGCTGCCGATATATACATCACTCCCTACCGGCATGAGGCGCAGATCGTCTCCGGCACGCTCGCGATTGCGCTCGGAGCCGGCAAGGCAATTGTCTCTACACCGTACTGGCACGCCGAGGAGTTACTTGCGGAAAATCGCGGCGTACTTGTCCCGTTCCAGAGTCCTGTTGCGATTGCTGAAGCGGTCCTGGGATTACTGGGGAACAATGCGGAGCGTCATGCTATGCGCAAGCGCGCCTATCTTCACTCCCGTGGAACCACATGGGCAAAGACAGCGCGGGCCTACATGGCGAGCTTTCAGAGGGCGCGCTTCGAACGCTCGTTACATCCAAGAGCCGCTCAACAGGACGATTCTGCAATGAATTCGACAGATCTTCTTCCCGCTCTCAACCCTTGTCATCTGTTGACAATGACTGACGATACCGGCATCCTGCAACACGCTATTTTTTCGGTGCCGAATACACGGGAAGGTTATACTACCGACGACAACGCACGGGCCCTGATCGTTTCAGTTCTTCTGGACGAACATCCTGGGTATGCGGAACGGTGGAAATATCCGAACCTCACCCACCGCTATCTATCCTTTCTATGGCTTGCATTCAATGCCGATACTGGGAGGTTCAGAAATTATCTTGGGTACGACCGCAGGTGGCTTGAAGATGTTGGTTCGGATGACAGCCATGGGCGCGCATTGTGGTCGCTGGGGAAGGTGCTGGGACTTTCACAACATGCGGGATTGAGGGGTGCGGCCGGAAGGCTTTTTGAAGCCGCAGTCCCTGCAACACTTACGTTTACCAGCCCACGATCCTGGGCGTATTGCATCCTGGGTATGCAAGCTTATTTGGACTGGTTTCCAGGAGACAGAGTCATCCAGAGCGCGCGTAATGTCCTTGCCAATCGACTCCTTGATATCTATGAAAGAAGTCATTCAGATACCTGGAAATGGTTTGAGAGGAGTCTTTCCTACTCAAATGCAAGGCTCTCGCAGGCGCTCATTCTTGCAGGATGGCGAAGTGACAACCAGCGGATGATTGAAGCTGGAATGGACTCCCTGAAGTGGCTTGTTGCCGAGCAACATCGCGACGATAAGGAGATTTTCGTACCAATAGGATCCAGCGGATTCTTCATTGAAGGGAATGAAAAGGCGCGCTTCGATCAGCAACCTGTAGAAGCGTGCGCAACCGTTTCCGCCTGTCTTGAGGTATACCGGTTGACGGAGGAAAGCCAATGGCTTGAGGAAGCGCGCAGAGTATTTAGTTGGTTTCTCGGCAAGAACGATTTGCAGGTTCCGTTATATGATGCATTGTCAGGTGGATGCAGGGATGGCCTTCATCCGGACCGCGTAAACGAAAATCAGGGAGCTGAATCCACGCTCTCGTTTCTCATGGCTCTGCTCGAAATGCAGACAGCCAAAGTGGCAAGCGCAGACCAACTGCACCAGGGAATGAGTGTCTCCTATTGAGTCCAAATTGCTTTCCGGAAGAATCGCCGGAGTCTATCGCCCCGAAACGGCTAAAACCATGTGACGATTATCCCCTGCTTACGCGCTATTCCGGCAATCCGATTCTCAGCAGGGAAAACTGGCCCTATCCGATTAACAGCGTCTTTAACGCGGGGGCTGTACGGCTGGCCGACGGCGACACGTTGCTGCTCTGCCGCGTTGAAGATCGCAGCGGACTGTCGCATCTTTGTGCCGCGCGTTCTGTCAACGGTATCGATGGATGGCGCATTGATTCGCAACCGACATTGGTGGCAAATCCCAGGGAATATCCCGAGGAGATATGGGGTATCGAAGATCCGCGCATTACCTATATCCCGGAACTTGAGCAATACGCCGTGGCTTATACATCCTTTGCACGAGGAGGTCCCGGCGTCTCGCTCGCGCTTACCAGGGATTTTAAGAACTTTGAGCGATATGGCGTTATCATGTCTCCCGAGGATAAAGATGCGGCGATGCTGCCTCGCAGGATAGGCGGACGATGGGCGTTGATTCATCGCCCCATGACGGCGTTGGGCGCTCATATGTGGATATCCTACTCGCCGGATTTGCGGCATTGGGGAAGCCACAAGATCATTCTTGAAGCACGAAGGGGCGGGTGGTGGGATGCGAACAAGATCGGCCTTTGTTCGCCGCCGATTGAAACCGCTAAAGGTTGGTTGATGATCTATCATGGGGTGCGGCAGACGGCATCGGGAAGCATTTATCGCCTCGGTCTCGCGCTTTTTGATCTGGAGCTGCCTGATGTGTGTTTGCAGCGTGGAGATTCCTGGGTTTTTAGTCCGGAGGCCAGTTATGAGCGCGGCGGTGATGTCAAGGATGTTGTGTTTCCTTGCGGACAGACCATCGGGGCGGATGGCGACACCATCAATCTGTATTATGGAGCCGCCGATTCCAGCATAGCTTTGGCGACAGGCAGCATCCGTTGTTTACTCTCCTGGCTAGATTCGAATTCGAGTCGCGCACACGAAGGTGTACTTGTGCATGCATTGCCGCATAACAGAAATGAATAGGTATAATGAGTAACTTAAGACGATATTTGCCCGACTGGCTGCCGCATCTGCTTTGGGTGCGGCGAAAGTGCCCGCGCTGCAATTCGGTGAAATTCAAGCAAGCGGAGTTGCGCTCGCTCGATGGACTGTTGGCTATATTTGCTCTGCGCCCCGTTCGATGCTTATTTTGTTGGCGGCGGTATTACTGGTTTACTTTGCGCGGCGCGATTGCAGAATAGATTTTTTGCGGGTTGAAGTAGTTTCGGATTCTTGGCTTTCAAACGTGAATGTAGAGACACGCCTGTATGAGCATGTTTGTTCGACAACCAATGCAATCGCCAGCGCCGCCCTTGCATCAGCCGTTGGCGCCGCACTGGCTCACGCACCTGGGGGCGCTGGGGCTCTTCTCTGTTGCGGTGATCGACTCCTCGGTCATTCCTCTGCCTTTGCCCGGCAGCACTGACCTGCTTCTGCTGTTGCTTGTGGCGCATAACGGCGATCCATGGCTGCTGGCCCTTTGTGCTATTGCAGGCAGCATCCTGGGCGGATACACCACATGGCACATTGGCCGCAGAGGCGGCGAAGAGGCGCTGCGTCATTACGTGCCGGCACGCCTCCTTGGGCGTATTGTCGTTTGGGTTGAGCGTCATCCCGTTCTCGCTGTCTTCGTTCCCGCCATACTTCCTCCGCCCATTCCGCTCTTGCCGTTTGCGCTCGCCTCCGGTGCGCTGGGTGTTTCGCGCAATCGCTTCCTGACCGTATACGGCGCGGCCCGCATCCTGCGTTACTCCTTCATCGCATGGCTTGGCGTGACCTACGGGCGCAGGATCGTTCGCCTATGGTCTGGAACACTCCAGACATGGTCGACTCCGCTGATTTGCGTCTTCGTAGGCCTAATGGTAGCCGGCCTCTGCTTTGGCATATGGAAGATTCGCGGCCTGCGCAAGATCGATGCGGCAGAGAAACTCGCATTGCATACCTGAGTTCTACCTGGCAGTTTATTCTAAAAGCCTCTTTCTGATCTATTAAAACCATAAAAGGTAAGGAAGATGCGGGCCTATGCCGCTTACTGGGCCTGCCTTATAAAACGCCGAACCGTGATGAAGACAGAATAGTCTATATACGTGCTTAATTGCGAATTGCGCGGGACCATGAGCGATTTTCTAAAAGTTCATTGCCGCTGCGGTTTGTCTCTGATACGCCTGCAACGGCATCCGATTGGCGTGCTGCACGAGTGCGTAGTGAATTGAGCAACGGCAATAGATGCAATCTGTCTTGCGCTTCAGGTAGCCTGTGCCAATAGTCTGGGAAAAGGTGCGCAGGCACTCCGGGCAGGTGATCGTTATACTTGCATCCGGCGATAAGTCGTGGCTGTTGTGATGAATCCAGAGAAGCTCATCCGGGCTGGTCGGAGGATGTGCTTTCCGCTCCACTTGGGGCAGTGTTTCCATGATCCGCAACAGAGCTGCGATACTGCTGCCTTTTTGGTAAAACCCATCGACGGCTACTCCGGATGGAGCCTCAGTGCCGGTGAACGAGCCGCTCATGGCAATCGTCCGGATCGCGGGGAAACGCCGCCGGATTACTGAGAACAACTCGAACCCTGACATTCTGGGCATATTGAGATCGGAAAGAAGAACTCCGGGAACCTCATTCCGTATCTCGCACAACGCGGATAAGCCGTCTTCGGCGGTGCGCACGCTGTAGCCTACTTCCGTAAGTACGTTCGACAGTGTAAGCCTGACAGAAGGATCATCGTCGACTATTAGAAGTGTTACTTGCGTAGCTGGCATAACTCACCTCACAAATACTGCACATAAAGAAGTGTAAAAAGTATCCCATTCAACGAATTGTAAGAATGTTCAATTCAGTACAGCGCCTGCAAAAGATCCGCTGGCCGGCTTTGAACGGACTTCGGGTAATGCCGTTAGAGTTGGCTTTGCGGCGTTGTCGTCCGGCAATTGATCGTGCAGAATTACATTCAACAGAGATTTGTGTACGTGGATGCGGTCTTTGTAGTCGATCAAGCCGAGCTCGCGAAAGCGGTTCATAAAAAAACTGACACGGGATCGCGTGGTGCCGACCATCTCCGCTAGAGTCTCCTGCGAGATCTTGGGAAGCAATGCTTGCGGCTCACCCGACTGGCCGAATTCCGCCATCAGCAGGAGAATCCGCGCCAGCCGCTTTTCGCTGGAATTGAAAAGCTGATCGACCAGGTCAGCCTGGATGCGCATGCTTCGAGCCAGCAGAAACTTCATGAACATGTCGGAGAATTCAGGCTCTTCGTGCATCGCGCGGATCATCTCCTCGCGCACTATCTTGAGCGCGGAGCAGGCTGTTATGGCCATGGCTGTGGACAGGCGCAGTCCAGGTATCGCCGCCAGCGCTCCCTCGCCGACAAACTCGCCTTGAGGAACAAGCGCAATGGTTGCTTCTTTGCCGTTTGCTGAAACGACAGTGACTCGTGCGCGGCCTTTCTGAAGATAGAAGACAGAGTCCGCGGGATCTCCCTGCGTAAAGAAAATCTGCTTGGGAGCCAACTGGACGAGTCTTCGTCCTAATCCAGCGTTGGCCAGAAAGGTTGCGATTTCGAATGTGTGATTCTCATGAGCAGCCATGCATCGGTCTCCTCGCGAACTCGGTTATCACGCGGAAATTAGGGAAGGATGCGCAACTGCATAGCAACGCGGTTCGCTTGGCAGATGCGCCGATAAATACAGATTCATCGGCAATCATCAGGAATGTTTATTGTCGGGTAAAGTTGAAGCAAGGGAAGCCGCAGCACATTTTTGACATCGACTTGAACCGACACCTAGGTCAATAATTCCCTGGGGGGGGGGCAGTCTGTCTCTTTTTGCACACTATTGAAAAATGCTTAAAAAGGTACATCTTCGGTATTGCTCGTCCATTATCCCCTGAGCGTTCTAGCTCAGACGAACCTACATTCCGCCTTTAGTGTGGAAAATACCTTGTGCGCCTCGAATGCGCGTAAAGCAGGTGACGCTGCGCATGGGTAGAAAAGGAAAAAATACATGAAAAAGTTTGTGACGTTTGTGACATTGTTCTGTCTGGGCGCGGCTACCGCTGCCTGGGCGGAGACTCGTGAAGAAGTGCAGAACCGGTTGGATAACGCAACATTGGTGCTGCACCAGATCATGACCACGCCGGATAGAGGCATCCCTGAAGAAGTGCTGGAACACGCAAAGTGTGTGGCCGTGGTGCCGCATATGATCAAGGCCGGCTTTATCTTTGGCGGAGAGAATGGCAAAGGCATTGCTACCTGCCGGACCGAAAATGGATGGAGCGCGCCAGCGTTTTTCGCCATCACCGGCGGTAGCTGGGGATTGCAGATCGGCGTCGAAGGCGTAGATCTGGTCATGATCTTCCAGGGTGACAAAGGAATGCAGCGCTTGGAATCCTCCAAGTTTCAGATTGGAGCGGATGCCTCCGCGGCAGCCGGACCGGTAGGGCGCCATGCCACTGCTGATACTGACTGGAAGCTGGATACCGAGCTCCTTACCTACTCGCGAGCCAAGGGCGCCTTTGCCGGACTCAATCTGACCGGAGCCGATATTCGCCGGGACGATAGCTCCATGGATGCTTTCTACGGCCGTGATGTATCCACGCACCGCGTTCTGCGCGGCGAAGTAGCCGTACCGGAATCGGCCGCCGGATTCCTCAACGCGGTCAGAGACGCAAAAGCTCAGGCCATCGCTGCCAACCAGTAAACAATAGTGCGTTCTTGCGGGCGCCTGAGACAGTTTGCTGCTCTCATGCGCCCGCAACACCCACAAGGAGTGACTATGTTTTGGACAATCTTTGTAATTCTCCTCGTTCTATGGCTCTTGGGTTTCAGCTTCCATATTGCCGGCGGCATGATTCATCTTCTGTTGGTCTTGGCGCTGATCGTCCTGCTCTTCAACCTGATCTCCGGACGTCGTAGTTATAGCTGAAGCAAGCAGAACCTGAGGATGAACAGAAAGACCGCTGGCCGGGGCTCGGCGTCCGGTATCTGGCGCCCGCGTTTCAGTGATAGCGAATACGCTCAGGCCGGACCGCGATGGTGTTGCGAGATGGGTTCAGCGACGGTGGCCAGGTAGCGATCCACGGACGCGGCGGCCTTGCGCCCTTCGTTGATGGCCCAGACCACCAGCGATTGGCCGCGGCGCATGTCGCCCGCGGAAAATATGTTTTCGACTGAGGTCCGGTAATCGGCGCCGGTGGCTACGTTGCCGCGGGCGTCCACAGCCACGCCGAGTTGCTCTAGCATGCCCGAGCGCACGGGACCAAGAAAGCCCATCGCCAGCAGCACAAGATCGACCTCGAGGATGAACTCGGAGCCGGGGATAGCTTCGAACTTCGGCGGAGGGCCGACGCGAACCGCGTGCAACTGTTGGACGTTGCCTTTGTTATCACCGGTGAATTTGACGCTGTTGATGCTCCAGTCCCGGATTCCGCCCTCTTCGTGTGAAGTTTCCGTGCGTAATTGCAAGGGCCACATCGGCCAGGGAGTTTGCGCGGCGCGCTGCTCAGGCGGCTTGGGCATGATTTCAAACTGGTGAACACTCTTGGCGCGCTGGCGCAGGCTGGTGCCCAGGCAGTCGGCGCCGGTGTCTCCTCCGCCGATGATAACCACGCGCTTACCCTCGGCGCTGATGGCGATGGAGGGATCAATAGCATCGCCCTCGCAGCGGCGATTCTGCTGCGGCAGAAACTCCATGGCAAAGTGAATGCCCTTCAGTTCGCGGCCGGGGATCTTCAGGTCGCGAGGCTGCTCGGAGCCGCCGCACAAAAGAATGGCGTCATAGTGGCCGGTGAGCGATTCGACGGGCACGTTGACGCCAATATGCGCATTGACGGCAAAGGTGACGCCCTCGGCGCGCATCTGTTCGAGGCGGCGATCGATGACGTGCTTTTCCAGCTTGAAATTGGGAATGCCGTAGCGCAGCAGTCCGCCGATGCGGTCGTTCTTTTCATAGACAGTGACCGAGTGGCCGGCGCGGCGCAACTGCTGGGCTGCGGCCAGGCCGGCTGGCCCGCTGCCCACCACGGCCACGCGCTTGCCGGTGTTCTGCTCGGGAGGCTCGGGATGAATCCAGCCCTCGTCCCAGGCGCGCTCCACCACGCTGCGCTCGATGAGCTTGATGGAGACAGCAGGTTCGCTGATGCCCAGCACGCAGGCCGCCTCGCAGGGCGCCGGGCAGATGCGGCCGGTGAACTCGGGGAAGTTGTTGGTGGCGTGAAGGCGGCGGATGGCTGCTTCCCACCGGCCGTTGTAAACCAGATCGTTCCAGTCAGGGATCAGGTTGTTGACCGGACAACCCGTGTGGCAAAAGGGGACGCCGCAATCCATGCAGCGGGCGCCCTGCTGGCGCTGCTTCTCCTCGGCGAAAGGTTCGTAGATCTCGAACCAATCCTTGACCCGCTCTTCAACTTTGCGGCGAGTAGGTTGCTCGCGCTCGATCTCCAGAAATCCTGTCACCTTACCCATGGACCACCTCCGCTGCCGCCTCCTTGGGCGACGAAGTTGTGGGAGAAGAGTAAACTGCCTCGACGCGTTGAATGCCGAGCACGCGCTTGTACTCGTGTGGAAAGACCTTGATAAAGCGCGGATGCGCCTCGGCCCAGCGCCTCAGAATCCACGCCGCGCGAGGGCTCCCGGTCAGGTCGCGGTGGCGTTCAAGCAGGCCGCGCACCTCGGCGACATCCTGTTCCGAAGCCAGCGGTTCCAGATCGACGCTGGTGGTGTTACAGCGGCGCGTGGAGAAATCGCCCTGCTCGTCGTAGACAAAGGCGCGCCCGCCGCTCATGCCGGCGGCAAAGTTGCGGCCTGTGGGCCCGATGACGATGACCGTGCCGTTAGTCATGTACTCGCAGCCGTGGTCGCCCACGCCCTCGACCACGGCAACCGCGCCGGAGTTGCGCACGGCGAAGCGCTCGCCGGCAATGCCGTTCAGGAAGGCTTCGCCGCTGGTCGCGCCGTAGAGCACCACGTTGCCCACCAGGATGCTCTCTTCAGGCAGAAAGCTGGAGCCCTTCGGAGGATACGCGATGATGCGCCCGCCAGAGAGGCCTTTTCCCATATAGTCGTTGGATTCGCCTTCCAACTCCAGAGTTACACCCTTGGGAACGAATGCGCCGAAGCTCTGCCCCGCCGAGCCGGTGAATTTGAAGTGAATAGTCTCGTCTGGCAATCCGGCCGACCCATAGCGGCGGGCGATTTCGCCGCCCAGCATTGCGCCGACAGTGCGGTGAACGTTGCGGATGGCGAAGCTTCCCTTCACCGGCGTCTTGGATTCCAGCGCCGGCGCGGCCTTCTCAATCAATACGTGATCCAGCGCCTTATCAAGGCCATGATCCTGGGCCTGAACTTTATGGCGAGCCACGCGCGAAGGCAGCGTGGGCAAGTAGAGAATCGAAGAGAGGTCGATGCCCTTGATCTTCCAGTGGTCATGGGCGATGGTGGCGTCGATTTTTTCAACGCGGCCCACCATTTCGTCGAAGGTGCGAAAACCCAGCTTGGCCATGTATTGGCGCACCTGCTCGGCGAGGAAGAAGAAAAAATGAATCACGTGCTCCGGCTGGCCGGTGAAGCGCGCGCGCAGCACCGGATCCTGTGTGGCGATGCCCACTGAGCAGGTATTCAGATGGCACTTGCGCATCATGATGCAGCCCATGGAGACAAGCGGCATGGTGGAGAAGCCGAACTCTTCGGCGCCCAGCAGCGCGGCAATCACCACGTCGCGGCCGGTTTGCAGTTTGCCGTCGGTCTGCACCTTGATGCGGCTGCGCAGATCGTTCAGCAGCAACACCTGCTGGGTTTCGGCCAGGCCAAGTTCCCACGGCAGTCCGGCGTGCTTGATGGAGCTCAAAGGGGAAGCGCCTGTGCCCCCGCTGTCGCCGGAGATGAGCACCACATCGGCATGCGCCTTGCTCACGCCCGCGGCCACTGTCCCCACGCCCACCTCGGAGACCAGCTTGACGGCGATGCGCGCCTTGGGATTGACGTTCTTCAGGTCGTAGATCAGTTGCGCCAGGTCTTCGATGGAATAAATATCATGGTGCGGCGGCGGCGAGATCAATCCCACGCCGGGAATGGAGTGGCGAACCTTGGCGATGATCGCATCCACCTTGTGGCCGGGCAATTGTCCGCCCTCGCCGGGCTTTGCGCCCTGCGCCATCTTGATCTGCAATTCGTCGGCGTTGACCAAATAATTCGTCGTCACGCCGAAGCGGCCGCTGGCCACCTGCTTAACGGCGCTGCGCCGCAAGTCGCCGTTGGGGTCGGGTTTGAAGCGCTCTTCATCCTCGCCGCCCTCGCCGGTGTTGGACATGCCGCCTATGCGGTTCATGGCGATGGCCAGTGTCTCATGCGCCTCCTTGCTGATGGACCCAAAGCTCATCGCCCCGGTCGTAAAGCGCTTCACGATTTCTTTGGCCGGCTCAACTTCATCCAGCGGCAACGGTTTTTTCGAGTATTTGAGCTGGAACAGCCCGCGTAGCGTGCACATATGGCGGTTCTGATCGTCCAGCAGATCAGTGTATTCCTGGAAAGTGGCCGGATTGTTCTCTCGCACGGCCCGTTGCAGCTTGCTGATAGTCTCCGGATTCAGCAGGTGATACTCGCCGCCTAAGCGGAACTGATACTGGCCTCCAACCACCAGCTCGGTTTCAGACTCCGTCAACGGTTGGAAGGCGAAGGCGTGCTTGAGCAGCGCTTCGCGCGCCAGAACGTCCAGCCCCACGCCCTCGATGCGCGAGGCGGTTCCGGGAAAGTATGCCTCCACCAGCGATTGATTGAGACCAACGGCCTCGAAGACCTGGGCGCCGCGATAGCTTTGCAGGGTGCTGATGCCCATCTTCGAGAAGGTCTTCAGCAGGCCCTTGTTGATGGCCTTGATGAAATTCTTTTCCGCATGGTTGCCGGTTACATTGTGAGGCAAGAGGCCAAGCCGCTTCAGGTCGTGCAGCGTTTCGATAGCCAGATAAGGATTGATGGCGCTGGCGCCGTAGCCGATGAGCAAAGCAAAGTGCATTACCTCTCTCGGCTCGCCGCTCTCGATAATCAGCGCCACCTGGGTGCGAGTCTTCTCCTTCACCAGGCGGTTATGGACAGCGGCCATGGCCAACAGGCTGGGAATGGCCGCATACGTGGGATCGACGCCGCGGTCCGAAAGAATCAGCAGCGTGTAGCCGGATTCCACGGCGTGCGAGGCGCGGGCGCTCAGCTCTTCCAGCGAGCGCTTCAGGCCTTGCTCGCCATCCGCCACGCGAAACAGCGCCGGAAGCGTAGTGGCCAGCAGATCGCCCGTGGAGACGCGGCGTAGTTTTTCCAAATCGCGATTGCTCAGAATCGGATGCGGCAGTTTGAGCGTATGGCAGTTCTCAGGAGCCTCGGCTAAAATGTTGCGCTCCGTGCCGATGTAGCTGATCAGCGACATCACCATCTCTTCGCGAATAGGATCGATGGGAGGATTGGTGACCTGCGCGAAAAGTTGCTTGAAGTAATTGAACAGTGTCTGCGGGCGATCGGAGATGCAGGCTAGCGGCACATCGTTGCCCATCGAGCCGACCGGTTCTTCGCCTTTCGATGCCATCGGCGCCAATAAAATTCTTAAATCTTCTTCGCTGTAGCCGTAGGCCCTCTGGCGGCGCAATAAGGTCTCGGGGTTGGAGGCGATCATCCGCGAAGGCTCCGGCAACTGCTCCAGCGTGACCTGCTGCTCCTGAAGCCAGTTTGCATAAGGTTGACGGCTAGCCAGCTGCTTTTTGATCTCGGCGTCGGAGACGATGCGCTTTTCTACCGTATCGACCAGGAACATGCGGCCGGGCTGCAGACTGCCCTTCCTGCGAATATCCTTGGCCGGCACATCCAGCACGCCGGCCTCGGAGGCCAACACGACCAAATCGTCCTTGGTGACGATGTACCGGCCGGGGCGCAACCCATTCCGGTCGAGCGTCGCCCCAATCACGCGGCCGTCGGTGAAGGCGATGGCCGCCGGGCCGTCCCATGGCTCCATCAGCGAGGCATGGTATTCGTAGAAGGCGCGCTTGTCCTCGTCCATGTCGGGATTGCCTGCCCAGGCTTCGGGAATCAGCATGGCCATCACGTGGGGAAGAGAACGGCCAGACTGAAAGAGGAATTCGACAGCGTTGTCCAGCGAGCCGGAGTCGCTGCCGCCGGGAACGATGACCGGATAGAGATCGTCGATCTTGCCGTCGTAAAGGTGGCTCTCCAGAACCGACTGGCGCGCGTTCATCCAGCTAATGTTGCCGCGAATGGTGTTGATCTCGCCGTTGTGTGCCACATAGCGGTAAGGGTGCGCCAGCTTCCAGCTGGGGAAGGTGTTGGTGGAGAAGCGCTGGTGAATCAGGCAAAGTGCGCTCTTCACCAGCGGATTGGCCAGATCGTAGTAGAACTTCTCGATCTGCGGCGCCAGCATCAGCCCCTTGTAGACGATGGTGCGGCAGGAAAGCGAGGGGATGTAAAAGAATTCCTTGCCCTCGATCTCCGAGGCCGCGATCTCATTTTCCGTCCGGCGGCGAACCCGGTAGAGCAGCCGCTCGAAGTCGTTCTCGTCCAATCCCTCGGGCTTGCCCAGAAACAACTGCTCGATGTAGGGCTGGGAGGCGCGAGCCTCGCGGCCGATCACCATTCCGTTCACCGGCGTATCGCGCCAGCCCAGTACCGCCAGCCCCTCTTCCTGCGCTATGCGCTCCAGCACGCCCTCGCATTGCAGGCGGTTGTGCCTGTCCACCGGCAGAAAAACCATCGCCACGCCATAATCGCCTGCCTCAGGCAGGCGCGGCATCCCCAGCACGCCGCATTCATGCGCAAAAAACTCATGCGGAATCTGGATCAGAATGCCCGCGCCGTCGCCCGTCTCCGGATCGCAGCCCGCCGCGCCGCGATGGGTGAGGTTGATGAGCACCTCCAGGCCCTTGCGGATAATGTCGTGGCTTTTCTCTCCGCGAATGTTGGCGACAAATCCCACTCCGCAGGCATCATGCTCGTTCCGCGGATGATAGAGACCCTGCGGCCGTGGTGTGCGAAGCTGAGAATTCAATGTGTGCATGGCAACCTGCTCGTTAAGAATTGTCCCGTGCGAAATGCGGTTTTCCTGCCTAAGATACACAAACGCCACGCGATTCCATTCAAGGAAATCGTTCTATCTATTATGAAATGGCCTCTCAAAACGGCCACGCGCGTCTGGGATAGTGCCGGAGTCTTTAATATATCGTAAATCTTGCTTTATGGCGATACTTTCTTGCGCGCCAAAACCGGCCGGGTCAGGCGCCCGGCGGGGTTGAGGTTTGGCTGAGGTCATCCGTGCCCTGCAGCGGAGCGGTCTTCGTCAGCCGCGCTCCGAGTGATTTCGCGAGATCGGGAATGTCGTAGCGCAGAAGAACTCGGGGAAGAATGTCTTCCGGCGCGCCAATCGGCAAGGGTGCGTTGAGCAGGCTGCGATAGCTGGTAAGGACATGGTCGATGGTTATGTGCTTCAGGCGGGAATCGAGCACCGCGGCATGGAGAAGAACCAAGCCCATGTGGCCGCTGGCGATTGCGGTAATCCTGTTGGGATCAACGTCGGCGCGGCCCGCCAGGTAATCTGTCGCGCGAATCGTATCGTCCGTGCGCATCCCAATCAGGGAGCGGCCAACCAGATCGGCGCGCAGGCTGAGCAGGTAGAACGGGCCGAGGATGGATGACTTCATGTCGTCGCTTCCGGGAGGCGACGGACGCGGAGTGATCGCTAAAACTACGTTGCCGGCGGCGGCGAGCGAGTTGAACTGCGCCAGATTGGCGCGCGCGATGGGACTGTCTCCACGAATCGAGTCAGGCACAAGCAGCAGCACAGCCGGATGGCGGCCCTCTCCGGATGGCACGCTAAGTTCTCCCTGCAGGTCAATTCCCGCACTGCTGGGAAGCTCAAGCGCGCCGGTCTTTGCGGTCAGCAATTCTGCGCCGGGTTTGGACATGCGGGGTATTGCTTCCGCCCCGGTGACCTTGCGGATATACGCCGAAAGTCTTCCCATGGTCGGAACGGGGCGGCTTGCTGGGACGATCCCGGCTGCACGCTTCTTGTTGAGAGTGAAAACCGTCTCGGAATTGGGATAGCTGGTTAGCACCTGGCCCGTGGGAGTGACCTGAAATGCCTCCTTGGGAAGGCCCGCGAGCGCGTTGTTCGCATCACTTCCTCCGCCGGCAACAGGAGGAGGAAGAATCGGGTGGGGATCAATTGCTCCGGGCTCCAGGTTGCGGATGAAGAAGCTGAGAATATTCTCCATGATGGGAGCCAGCGCGCCGTGGCCGCCGGGTCCGGTAATGAACTGCAGTGCGGCGGTGGAAGGAATGTGGTTTGTTGTGTCGCAATTCAGCGCCGGTCCGGAAGGCGTGGGCGGCATCGAAGGCCTGGCGCGGCCGGAGGTACTTCCGGCGCTGGCGGGATCGAAAAAAGCGTAGAAGCGGCGCGCCTCGGCAACGCTCGAGCGTGCGCCGGCAAAGGGAAACATATCCGAGTAGGTGGAGATGACCGCGTAAGGACGGGGCGCGGCCAGCTCGATCCAGTCGGGAAAGTCGAGACCGAAGGCGATAAAGCGGGGAATGGATTGCTCGCCGTCCTGGGGGCCAATCGCAGGCAATAGCGTGTCGAACGATGTGATATAGCAAGCCACGCCGATGGCTGCGACACGCGGGTCAAGCGCGCCAACCAGCGCGGTGATGGTGCCTCCGCCGGAGCAGCCGAAGGCGCCAATGTGTTCCGCATCGACCTCGGGAAGCTGGGCAAGATAGTCGATGCCGCGCATTGCGTCCCAAAGTTCGTAGCGGGCAAAGGCATCGCCGATGAGCATCGGTTGTAGGCTGGCTTCGCCGTGTTCGCCGGTAGCGCCGGTTGCAAGGGAGGCGCCGGGATTGGCCGGGGCGGGATACTGAAGGCGTTCACCCTGTCCGATTGGATCGTAGGAGAGAACGATGAAACCATTGCGGGCAAACAGCGCGGCGGTGCTGTAGTCACTGGCCTTGCCGGCAGCACTGTGGCCGGGGCTGATCAGAATCGCCGGACGCTTGCCGCCAGCTGCCGGGCCATCGGGAAGGTAGAGCAGCGCGGTAACGGGAAAATTGGGCTGGCTGTCGAAGAGGATTTTCTTGATTTGAAAGCCGTCAGCCTGCGTGGAACCGAGAACTCTGGCGTTGAGCGGGGTACGTTCGGGAAGACTGCCGAGCAGCGACAGAATTTGTTTGCGAACCATGATTTGACGCTCTTCGGCCTCATAGCGGCTTCCTATCGAGGCCACGCTTGCTGCGCGAGAAGCTGTTAATCCGGATGCGATGCTGTCCAGAGAACGGGTGAGATGCGCGCGGCCAATCTGCGCGGGGCTATTCGGGTCCAGCCGGACATGGGGGACGGGAGCCGGGCGCGCAGGCGGCGCGAAACTCTGTGCCGTAGCCAGGCTTGCAAGCAGCGCTGTGGCGTAGATCACGCCAGTAATGGATGAGATAGTCTTGAGCATCACTCTGCATTGATACTCTGCGATGCAGCGTTGGTCAACCATGCTGATGCGTGGTTCGTTCAGCTCCCGGGAAGAGATTGCGAGGATGCGCGGAATTCATCCATTCAATCCCCTAATGCTCTTCCCTGCCCGGCCGCATCATCAAATCCCTGATCGCTTCGCGGGGGTCCTTGCCTTCGCTCAGAATCAGCTCCATCTGCTCGGTGATGGGCATCTCGATGGTGTATTTGCGAGCCAACCCTAACGCCGCGCGCGTGGTCAACACTCCTTCCGCCACTTTGCCGTCCAGTCCGGCAAGAATCTCCGCCAGCTTGCGTCCCCGCCCCAGTTCCTGGCCCACGGTGCGGTTGCGCGAGAGCGAGCCGGTGCAGGTCAGCACCAGATCCCCCACCCCCGAAAGGCCGGCCAGCGTCTCGCGGCGCCCGCCGCAGGCCACGGCCAGCCGCGTAATCTCGGCGATCCCGCGTGTCATAAGAGCTGCGGCGGAGTTGTATCCCAGTCCCACTCCGTCGGCAACTCCGGCGGCAATGGCGATTACATTCTTCAGCGCCCCGCCCATCTCCACGCCAATCACATCCGTTGAAGTGTAGAGCCGCAGAGTCTCCGACGCGAGCTCCGCCTGGATGCGCGCCGCAACTGCCGCGTCCTCAAACGCCACGGTGATTGCAGTGGGCTGCCCCTCAGCCACTTCCAGCGCAAAGCTGGGGCCGCTGAAGGCTCCAATCGGCAGCCTGAGGCCGGTTTCCTTGAGGCACGAGGCAATCACCTCGGTCATGCGTAGCAGGCTGTGCTCCTCCACGCCTTTGGTGGCGCTGACGATGATCTGGCCGGTGTGAAGATAAGGGCGTAGGCGCGTAAACGTGGCGCGCAAAAACTCCGAGGGAATCACGGAGACTACAATCTCCGCCTCGCCTACAGCAGCCTCGTCGCCCGTCACGCTGATTTTTTCAGGAAGGGGAAAGCCCGGCAAAAAGAGCCTGTTTTCGCCCGCGTCGGCAATCTCCCGCGCAAGCTCATGGCTGTGCGCCCACAGCGTAAGCTGGTGCCCGCCGCGACAGTCGAGTGACAGCGCGATGGCCGTTCCCCAGGCTCCGGAACCCAGAACTGCGATGCGGCTCATGCGCTCTTTTTCGCTCCCAGCTTGGATTCCTTGCCGGCCAGCAGCCGGCGGATGTTCTGGTGGTGCTTGACGATGAGCAACAGCGCAACGGCAATCTGCACGGCAATGAAAAACGGAAGCCTGTCGCCGTATCCCATCCACCACGCAAAGAACGGAAAGCTGCCCGCGCCCAAAATCGACGCCAGCGAGACGTAACGGCTCAGCGCCAGCACCACGATGAAGACGGAGATAGCCGCCAGCGCCGCCCATGGAGCTGCCACCAGAAAGACGCCAAAGCCAGTGGCCACGCCCTTGCCGCCCTTGAAGCCCAGCCATACCGGAAAAATGTGGCCCAGAACCGCAAACAGCGCGGCCAGCGCCCGCATATTGTCCGGCGCGGCGGCGGGAGCGAGCAGGTGGCCGATCAGCCCTCCCAGCCCCACTGCGGCGCAGCCCTTGAGCATATCCATCAAAAAAGTAGCCGCGGCCAGGCCCTTGCCGCCGGAGCGCAGAACATTGGTGGCGCCAATGTTCCCGCTGCCGGTTTGACGAATATCCTCATGGCGAAAGAGGCGCACCAGCACGTAGCCACTGGGAATCGACCCCAGCAGGTAAGCAACAACCACAATGAGCAGGCAGGCAAGAATCATAACGATTGAGAGTTTAGCAGGTTGCGGGCGGATAGCGCCGCTTCAACTTTCTCCAGCGTCACCCCGCGCAACAAAAAGACCTTGCTCCGCGACAGCTCGCCCGACTTCAGCTCCACGGCATTCTTCGCCACGCCCAGTCTCTCCGCCAGAAACGCAATCAGCGCCTGGTTGGCGCGGCCTTCGAGAGGCAGAGCTTTCACCGCGATCTTCAGTTGCGCCGCCGCACCCTCGCCATAGACCCCGGTGATGGCCGTTTTCTTCGCGCCGGGTTGCGCGCGAACGGCCAGCGTCACTCCTTCCGCGGTTACTCTCAGCATCAGCCCGGCTCCCCGTTTGCCGCGCGCTCGCCAAACAGCGCCGTCCCCACGCGGATGCGCGTTGCGCCCTCTTCAATGGCCAGCCAAAAATCCTCGCTCATGCCCATCGAAAGCGTCTCCAGCGAGAGCCTTGGATGCGCCTTCGCCCAGCGCTCGCGCCAATCCCGCAATTCGCGAAAGCAGGCCCGCGTCTCCGCCTCCGGCACATCGAGCGGCGCAATCGTCATCAACCCGCGCGCTTCGAGATGCTCCAAATCCGGCAGCCGCTCCAGCAACTCCGCCGCCACGGCCGACTCCGGCTCCACGCCCGACTTGCTCTCCTCCGGACTGAGCTTCACCTCGATAAGAACCGGCAGCCGCTTGGCGCACTTGCCCGCCGCTTCGTTCAGCCGCTCGGCCAGCCGCGGCGAGTCCAGCGTATCGATCCCGTCGAACAATTCCACCGCTCGCGCCGCCTTGTTCGATTGCAGATGCCCGATAAGGTGCACGCGAATCGGTTGCGCGGCGCGCCTGTGCAGTGGCTCCAGCTCCGCCGCCTTGCCGGCAAACTCCTGCACCCGATTCTCGCCGAAGAGACTCAGCCCCAGCGCGGCAGCCTCGGCCACCGTTGCCGCCGGAAAGGTCTTCGTCACGGTCATCAACTCCACTTCGCCGCGCCCGCGTCCGGCACGACGGCAAGCGGCGGCAATCGCCGCTTCCAGCCGTTCGAGATTGTCAGCTAACGTCGTCATGGTTTTGTGGCTTACACCAGATCAATGCCCCTGCGCTTCGAGGAATTTTTCCGCCTCCAGCGCTGCCATGCACCCCGACCCGGCCGCGGTAATCGCCTGCCGGTAGCGCCGGTCCTGCACATCCCCGCAGGCATAAATCCCCGGAACCACCACGCCGTTCTTCGTCACCAACACATTTCCCGTAGTGCGGATGTAGCCGTCTTCGTCCAGATCGATCTGCCCGGCCAGCATCCTGGTATTCGGCTCGTGGCCAATGCCCAGAAACAACCCGCTGATGGCCAGCGTCGTCTGCTCGCCGGTCGTCACATCGCGCAGCCGCAGCCCCTTCACTTCCTTCTCTTCCACGCCCAGCACTTCCTCGATGATGGTGTTGGGACGCAGAACAATCTGCGGGTGAGCATGAACCCGCTCCAGCATGATCTTCGAAGCGCGGAAGCCCAAACGGCGATGCAGCAGCGTCACCTTGGCGGCAAAGCGCGTCAGAAACAGCGCTTCCTCCATCGCCGAATCGCCTCCGCCCACCACCGCAATTTCCTTGCCGCGAAAGAAAAATCCGTCGCATGTGGCGCAACTCGAAACCCCGTGCCCGATCAGCTCCTTCTCGCTGGGCAACCCCAGCCAGCGAGCGCTCGCGCCACTGGCCACAATCAGCGTCCGCGTCAAAATCTCGCCCGCTGAGGTCTGCAGCCGGAAGGGATTTTCCTTCACATCCACAGAAACCAGATGCGCATGCTGAAACGTCGCCCCAAAGCGCGCCGCCTGCTTCTTCATGTTGTCAATCAGCTCCGGCCCCTGAATGCCTTCCGGCCAGCCCGGAAAGTTCTCCACTAGGGTGGTCATCGAGAGCTGTCCACCAGGTTCGTGGCCCTCCAGAATCAGCGGGTTAAGGCTGGCGCGGGCGGTGTAGATGGCGGCCGTCAGTCCGGCGCAGCCGGAGCCTAGAATTACGCTCGAACGAATCTCTGTCATGTGCTTTCCCTGCTTGATTTTAGCTCTTGCCGTGGGCAGGCATTAATTTCTGAAGCCAGGCCCACTGTTTCTGATGAGTATTAGCTCATTTTTGACTCTCTTCCTGCTCCGCAACACAACAAAACTTATGAGAACTTCTTGTTACTTAAAGATTTCTAGTCAAAACGCCCTTGGCCGATGAACAAACTGTGGCCGTCTTTGAGCCTTCTCAGAGTTTTGCTTAGAAAATTCTCAGGCGAACCGCCACTTTCACCCTGGAGCGCACCCCTTGTCCCTCTCCTCCAACCACCGACGCATCGCAGCCTGGCTACTCGCTTCGCTCCTGGTGCCGGCCTCGGCGGTAGCCGGCGGACCAAAGCACGTGGCTGGGGTCAGCTACTTCAATCCGGGAGTCGTCGGCCAACCCCTTCATTGGGCCAACGGCCAACTGAATTACTACGTCGATCAGGGACCGTTGAACTCCTCGGTCACGAACCAGCAGGCCAAAGCCATGGTCGATGCGGCTGCCACGCTGTGGAGCGCGATTCCCACCGCCGGCGTCACGCTCACTGACATGGGCGCTCTCAACGAAGACGTCAACGGCGCCAACTTCCTGGTCAGCGGCACAAACTTCACTGTGACCAACGAGCAGACCAGCCAGCTCGGCATCATCATCGAGCCCGCCGACATCACCCCCTCGGCCACCAATTATCCGCTGGCCATCATCTTCGATGCCGACGGCACGGTCATTAACGCCCTCTTCGGCGCCGGCGTCAGCCAGCAAAACAGTTGCCAGAACAACGGCGTTTACGTATGGGTCGACAACGTCAACCCCGACGCCACCATGGCCCACGGCATCATCCTGCTCAACGGCCTCTGCGCTTCCAACTCCAACCTGCTGGAGATGATGAGCTTTGAGCTGGAGCGCGCCTTCGGGCGCATTCTCGGCCTGGACTACTCCCAGGTCAATCCCGGCGCGCTGACCAGCGGCGAAGCCAACGAGACGCAAGAATTGGACGGCTGGCCCGTCATGCAGCCCATCAGCGGCCTCTGCGGCACATCCGGTGGCGCCTGCATTCCTAATCCCTCCGTGCTACGCTGGGACGACATCGCCGCCCTCAACCGCCTCTACCCCATCACTGCCGGCAACCTCTCGAGCTTCCCCGGCAAGCAAATCACCGCCTCGAACACCGTCTCCATCCAGGGGACTATCACTTTTAAGACCGGCGCGGGAATGCAGGGCGTCAACGTCGTCGCCCGCCCGCTCGACTCCAGCGGCAATCCGCTCTATCAGTACACTGTCAGCGCTGTCTCCGGCTCCTCCTTCAGCGGCAATCACGGCAACCCCGTCACCGGATTCGCCGACTCCAACAAAAATCCGCTTACGATGTGGGGATCGGACGTTGCCTCCACACAGGGCTTCTTTGACCTCAGCGGCATCCCTCTACCGACCGGCGCAACCTCCGCCAACTACCAGGTCACCTTCGAGCCCATCAACCCTCTTTACATCCTCTCGAACTCCATCGGTCCCTATCTCGCCGGTTCGCCGGAGCCATCGGGAACACTTGCTGCCATCTCCGTCCCGTCCATGTCGGCGGGCAGCGCGCAGACCCTTACCGTCAACGTCTCCGACTCGGCCATGGGCGGTTTTGACGACGCTATCGGAACCGAGTCCCAGCCGCGCCTCCTCCCCGCCAGCGGACTCTGGGCCGGGCGGCTCAGCCAGGTGGGCCAGACCGATTGGTTTACCTTCCCCGTCCGTGGCGGCCGCTCCTTTACTGTGGTCACCCTGGCGCTCGACGAGACCGGCGCTCCCACCAGTGCCAAAGCCATGACCTCCCTGGGCGTCTGGGACGCCTTCGATGCGGTCGGCTCCACGGCCGTTGGAGCAGAATCCGGGCTAAACGGCCTGGCCACTGGCGAAAGCTGGCTCCAGGTCGCTGCCTCCGGCGACGACATCGTCCGCCTGGGCATCGCCGATGAGCGCGGCGATGGACGCCCCGACTACGCCTACCAGGGCTGGGTTCTTTATGCCGACACCGTCTCGCCACAGCGTCTTCCAGCCTCCGGCGGTCCCATCGTCATTCACGGCATGGGCTTCCGCTCCACCGACACAGTGCAGATCGGCGGCCAGCAGGCCCTGATCACCAGCATCACTCCCAACGAGATCACCGCCATCGCCCCCGCAGCAGCCAGCGGCGTCACCGGCTCAGTCAACGTTGAGGTGGACGACCTGCCCATCTACTACGCCTCCGCCGTCATCTCCGGCGGCCTCAGTTATGACTCGGGCTCGGGAGACTCGCTCACCATGGTCACCGCGCCCTCGAGTTCGGTCCCCATTGGCGTCCCCGAAGCCTTCTCCGTCCTCGCTCTCGACTCCAATCTCAACCCCGCCGGCGGCGTCTCGGTCATCTTCGCCGTCACCAGCGGAAGCGCCACGCTGGGCTGCAGCCTCTCCACCTGCACCGTCACCGCAACCGGCGACGGACGCGCCACCATCAACGTCACCGCCACAAGCAGCGCCTGGTCCACGGTCACCGCCTCGCTCACCAACAGCTCCACCAGCCTCAGAACCGAGTTCTATGGCGGAACGCCGCCCACTATCGCCTCGCTCTCGCCCATGCTCTCGCTGGCCGCCGGAACCACCTTCACCTGGACCACGCAGGCCCTGGTGCTCAACAACGGCCATCCCCTCAGTGCCCAGTCCGTCGCCTGGCAGACAACCGGAACCGGCATCAACTTCCAGTCCGGCGCAGTCACCACCAACTCCAGCGGCATCGCCGCCAAATCCCTCACCGTCGGGCCGCTCGCCGAGGGCCAAACCGTCACCGCGACGGCCTGCCTCAACGGAACCAATCAGTGCATCACCTTCACCGCCTTCGGCTCCCGCCCGGATTACGCCACCCTCCAGGCCGTCTCCGGAACCTTGCAAAGCCTCGCCGTCAGCGGAACCCCCGCCCAGATCACCCTGCGTGTCCTCGACATGGACGGCAATCCCATGGCCGGCGCCACCGTCACGCTCTATCAGGCGCTCTACGCCTGGGCGCCCGCCTGCCCGCCCCATGGCCGCTGCGCCTCACCCGATCTGCTCGCTACCCAAGCCGCTACGGCCTCCTCCGCCCTCGACGGCACCGTAAACTTCGCCCCCGCATCGCTTTCCGGCGTAGCCACCAACCTGCTGGCCCTCGCCGTTACCGGCAACACCGGAAGTGTTAACATCGCCATCGAGCAGCATCCGTAAAGCAGCTTCGACCGGAGGGAGGTGGGGGTTTATCCTACACAAAAAGACAACTGTATCAACATGGGTTTAGCCACGGCGTTATACTCTACACTCCAATCGCCTCAAAGAAGCAATAATTTTTATATTGGATCGTCGCCGAACGAATTGGGTCCCTTCGTCCCCCGGCAGAAGCCCAGAAATATGAGTACAAAAAGCGACATCGCGATTGCGGCGATACCGATGGCGTCACGGGCGGATCTGTCTAGGCCATGCTCGTACAGAAGATCAGATGGAAGTGAAATTGTGAGCAGGTAGACTGTCTGCGGTAGGAAGTTGATCAAAGAAATCCATCCTGAGTAATTGAGATCGTGCCATCGCTTCACATGAGTAGCAAGCAAGAACCATCCAAATGCAATGTTGAGCAGAATACTGAGAATAGTTGTAAGGTCTCTCGCGTCCCCAGTTGCGATAGTATTCGTGTTTGACAACAGGCCGATGATAAAACCGGCCCCAACCGACAAACCGCCAATCATAATAGACCTGACCCAGAAATCTCCCCGGCCAATTCTCCCGTCGAGAGACCACATAGTATCATCTGAAAATGCAGGGGGAAGGGGTTTCTTCGGTCTTAAATCGAGAATGGGCCCTGAATCGTCAGACATCGTAATCTCCCTGTTGCTTTGAATTGGATAAATTGTATCAAAGCCTTTGTCGCCTGGAGAGAAACCAATTCCGTACTGTTAATAACGCTTGCTGCGGAAAACCGCTATGTAGCCTGCGAGCTGGCAACCACGCCTTTCGAGTAAACTGGTACTGCGATGCTCGACCTCAGTTTCGTTCGTGCCAACCTGGAACTCGTTGAGAAGAAACTGCGCGCGCGCGGGGCAGACCCGGCTGCGCTGCTGGGAGATTTCCGCTCGCTCGACGCCAGCCGCCGCGAGGCCATCACCACCGCCGAACGCCTCAAGGCCCGCCGCAACGAGCTGAGCCAGCAGGTCGGCGCGCTCAAAAAATCAGGTCAGGACGCGACATCCGTCATGGACGAAACCCGCGCCCTCAAGGATCAACTCGACGCGCTCGACCAAACCGCCGCAGCCCTCGACGACCGTCTCCGCCAGGTGCTCGCCGGAATACCGAACCTCACCCGCGACGATGTCCCCACTGGCACATCAGAAGCCGACAACCTCACCGTCAAAACCTGGGGCGAAATTCCAAAATTCGACTTTGCCCCCAAGCCGCACTGGGAACTCGGCGAAGCCCTCGGCATCCTCGACCTGGAACGCGCGACAAAAATCAGCGGCGCGCGCTTTGCCGTCTACATGGGAGCCGGAGCGCGCCTCGAACGCGCCCTCATCTCCTTCATGCTCGACATGCACACGCAGCAACACGGCTACACCGAAGTCCTGCCGCCCTTCATGGTCAACTCCAAATCGCTCTTCGGCACCGGCCAGTTGCCCAAATTCGCCGAAGACCTCTTCCGCTGCTCCGACGCCGACGCCGAGGCCGTCGCCCGCGGCGAGTTCCGCGACAACGACCACTGGCTCATCCCCACTGCCGAGGTTCCCGTCACCAACCTCTATCGCGACGAAATCCTCCACGAGTTGCATCTGCCGATTTCCCTTACGGCCTACACCCCCTGCTTCCGCGCCGAGGCCGGAGCCGCCGGCAAAGACACGCGCGGCATCATCCGCCAGCATCAGTTTCAAAAAGTCGAGCTGGTCAAGTTCACCCACCCCGGAGACAGCGACGCCGCCCACGAGCGGCTGACACGCGATGCAGAAGAAATTCTCGAGGCTCTCAATCTCCCCTATCGCCGCGTCCTGCTCTGCACCGGCGACACCGGCTTCTCCTCGGCCAAAACCTACGACCTCGAGGTCTGGCTTCCCGGCCAGCAGCTCTACAGGGAGATCTCCTCCTGCTCCAACTTCGAGGCCTTCCAGGCGCGGCGGGCCAACATCCGCTTTCGCCCAGGCGGCTCCCAAGCCAAGCCCGAGTTTGTCCACACCTTGAACGGCAGCGGCCTGGCCGTCGGGCGCACCTGGCTGGCCATCGTTGAAAACTATCAGCAGGCCGACGGCTCGGTCCTCATTCCAGAGGCACTCCAGCCTTACATGGGCGGCCTGAAACGCATTACAATGTAAGAAGCACATGAAACAAATTCTCAAAAGCTATTTTTACTGGACCTACCCCCGCGGCTGTTTTCACTACGATGTCATGGTGACGCTGATCCTGCTGTTCATCTTCGTCACGCCGCACATACCCGGATGGAGCTATGGAGACAGGCCCTCCAGCGCCGCCGGCCCGCTGCATCCCATTCAGGTTATTGGCGATGGCGGCCGCGGGCTGATCATCACCGTGCAAGCCGCGGACGTGAGCCTCGACCTGAAAACCACGGCCTCCAACAAGGTGATCAAGAAGGCCCTGCGCAAGGCCATTGAGCCGGTCACCGGAGACGCCGTCTTTGTCACATATTGGGAGACCATGAAGGATGCCCAGGGCAATTGGGTCTGGAAGGTCTGGGCGAGCCGCTAAGCAGCCTCTCAAACCGCTTTTCCCGAACTTTCAGGCTGCCAATCGCGTCTAATAAAATAAGGAAATCCATGCACAAGGCAAGTAAATCTGTTTTCCTCGCGTTGATCGCGATATTACTGTTCACGAACCGCCCCGCCCTGGCTGCTCCCGCCGCTCCCGAAGATAAAGATAAGGTTCTGCGCCGTCTTGACCAGGCGTCGGCCAACTTCCACTCCACCTCCGCCGACTTCGAGTTTGATTCCGTCGAAACCGACCCGATTCCCAACAAGGATGTGCAGAAGGGAACGGTTTACTACGAGCGCAAGGGCTCCGCCTTCCAGATGGCCGCTCACATCCGCGAGTTCAACGGCAAGCCCGTGCCCAAGGTTTACGTCTACTCCGGCGGCGCCGTCAAGCTCTATGAACCGTTGATTGACCAGGTCACCACCCTCACCAAGGCCGGCCAATACGAAAGCTGGTTCATGCTCGGCTTCGGCGCCAGCGGCAAGGATCTCGAGCAGAAGTGGGAGATCAAATACCTCGGCTCGGAGACGATTGACGGCGTAAAAACCGAAATGCTGGAGATGGTCCCCAAGGACCCCGACATCCGCAGGAATCTCTCCAAGGTGAATATGTGGATCGACCCGGAACGTGGCGTAAGCCTGAAGCAGATCCTCTATTTTGGCACCGGCGAATACAAGGTCTGCTTCTACTTCAACATCAAGGTCAATCAGCCCTTGCCCGGCGGCGTCTTCACCATCAAAACCGGCAGCAAAACCACGTACGTCAACCGGTAAAGCGCCACGCCCCCCAGCACGAACAGCATCGGGAAGCACTCCAGCGTGTAGCGCGCCTCAGGCGCCGTGATGGTCGTCAGCAGGGCGCTGCGCAGCAGCATATAGGCCAGCATCGGCCGCCAGAAGCGTGGCCGCATCCATAGCCCCGCTACTCCCAGCAGTATGTAAAATGCATTCAATACCACGTAGGCCCAGCTGATGCAGGTTTCATCGTGGTGGTTCTTGTAAACCCACCAGTCCAGGTCAATGGGCAGGTTGTCCACGCGCGGCCTGAGCCACATGTCCGCCATTCGCCCCAGCGGCAGCCAGAAATAGTAGCGCAGCGGGTGGGCCGCGACCCGCTCGTCTGCCAGCTTGCCAAAGCGCGCATCGATCTCCGGCGTCAGATCATTTTTCAAGTTGTAATCGGCGGCCAGACTGGCGGTTTCGGCACGCTGGGCCGGGGAGTCGAAGGCCCGCGCGGGCAGCTTGTCGATCTCCAGTGTGTCGTCCGGGACGTTCCAGTAAATCTCCGCGGTGGAGACGAAGTCCAGGCACCAGCTCTTCACCCAGCGCTCCCATCCGGGATAAGCCTGTTGGCCGGGGTCGTTGGCGTAGCGCGGCGCCAGCGGCTGAAAAACATGGAAGACCTGCCAGTTGCGCCAGCTCCATGCGGCAAAAGGCGCCAGCGCCAGCAGCACGCAAACCACAGCCATGCGCGTAAATTTTTTGGTTGAAATTGCGCCTTCGCCCGCTTTGCGCCCCACTCCCATCAGCAGCGCCGGCGCCAGGGCCAACGCCACCAGCGCGCCATCCGGCCTGAGCAGGGCGGCAAAGGTCACCGCAAAGGTAAAGCACAGCGCCACCGGCCATCCCGGCCGCGACCGGAAGCGGGCCATCGACCACAGCGCCAGCGCGATGGCAAACAATGTGAGAGACTCGGCCAGCGGCTGGGCGGCGTACATCGCGGTGAAGGGGCAAAGAGCGGCCAGCCACAGCGTGCACTGCCCGGCCCCGGTACGAAGCGATGCCCCAAAGGGAATCGAAGTTGATCCGATGCGGCCGGCAAAATCGGCCAGCAGCAGGCATCCGGCCAGCTCCAGCCCAATCTGCACCCAGGCTGCGGAAAAGTAGTTTTCCATCCCGAAGAGGCGGAAGCACAGGGCCAGAAACAGCGGGTAGCCGGGCAGCCGTATCAGCGTGGGAACCAGTACGCCTCCGACCCCGGTGAGGGCATAACGGCCATGCAGCAGCAGGTTTTTAGCCAGCCCGCCGTAGACCAGGGGGTCGCCATCCAAATCAAAAAACTGCTTCAGCATCCACAGCCGCAACGCCAGCCCGGAGGCCAGGGCCAGAACGACGGACAGGGTTCCAGCCAGAGGGAAGCGATTCCGGCAACAGGCTGTCGATTGACTCTCGCGGGCATCTTCCATACGATTCGTACTGTATAGCGTAGACTGTTTTTCCGGTTTTCGCGCCCTTGTTTTTTTGGCAGCCAATTTTTCGCGGTTAGCAGCGGTTAGGATTAGATAAGCCTCTCATGCCGGATAAGCAGATATTCTTCGATCCGCAACGCAAGCGCTGGAAACGGCTGCGCCGCATCCTCGATGCGACGGCCGTGGTTTCCACCCTGGTTCTGGTGGTTTTTATCTTCAATGTGCTGCGCTATCAGCAGTTGCCCGAGCTCCTGCTGCCCATTCCCCGGCACAACTTCAAGGCGCTGCCCGAACGTACTACGCTGTTGCACGGCGTAAAAGAACCGCGCCCCACGCGCCGCAAAACTACCCGCAAGCCCTCCGACATCCCCTTCAACACCGGCGAGGGTTTGCGCGCCGCCTACTACGTGCAGGATGACCCCGCCAGCTACTCCTCCTTCAAGGAGCACGTCCACCAGATCGACATGCTCTTCCCGCAGTGGCTGCACATCAGCACTCCTCAGGGAACCTTGATGGGCATGAGCGACGACCATCGCCATGACTATCCCATCGTGGACGGCACCACGGTGCACGACCCCGACGACTCGAACAGGATCAAGAGGGTGATCGACGCGGCCAAGGTAGACACTGAAATCTTTCCTCACCTCAATAACTTCAACTCCATCTCCCAGAGCTGGGATCCGGAGATCGCCGGCGTCCTGGCCAACGCCTCAAAGCGCGCTGTGCTGCGCCAGCAAATTGTTCGCTTCTTTACTGCCTTTCCCGCCTATCGCGGACTTTCCCTGGACATCGAAAACCTGCCCGATGGCGCCATCCCGGATTATCTGACCTTTATTCAGGAACTCTATGCCGACCTGCATCCCCGCAATCTCCGTCTCTACGTCAGCACTTTGATCTCTGCCAGCGACGACTCCCTGAAGCGCATTGCCGCTAACTCCGACGGCATTGTGCTCATGAACTACGACCAGCACGAGATCGAAAGCCAGCCCGGACCCATCGCCAGCCAGGATTGGTTTGTGAGGAACCTCCGCCGCATCATCAAGATTGTCCCCAAAGAGAAGCTCATCTGCGCCATGGGCAGCTACGGCTACGACTGGACGCTCTCCATCCCCAAGACCCATGGGCGTCACAAGCCGCCCGAGGTCATCCATACCGACGTGCTCCAGGTCTCTGACGCATGGCAGCGCGCCTCCGACGCCGAGGCCGAACTTAGCCTCGATCCAGACACCCTCAATCCACACTTCGAGTACATCGACGAGGACTTGAACCAGCGCCACGTCATCTGGTTCCTCGATGGCGTCACCATGCTCAATCAGATGCGCGCCGCCCGCGCCATGGGGCTGCAAACCTTCGCCCTGTGGCGATTGGGATCGGAGGATAGCTCCCTGTGGAGCATATGGGACAAGCCCACCCAACCTGTATCACTGCAGGCCCTCGGCCTGGTCCAGCCCAGCCATGATGTGGACAACGAGGGCGATGGCGACATCATCCGCATCACCGGCACGCCCCAGCCTGGCAAGCGCACCATCCAGGTTGATACCGACGAGCTCGACCCCCGCCGTAAGCTCATCCTCAATGAGCATATGGATGTCTATCCGCGCACCTACGTCATCGAGCAATACGGTTACCGCCCCAACCAGGTCGCCCTCTCCTTCGACGACGGCCCCGACCCCAAGTGGACCCCAAAAATTCTCGATATCCTCCGCTACAAGGGAGTCAAGGGAACCTTCATGCTCATCGGCGACGAGGCGCAGGCCAATATCGGCCTGATGAAGCGCGTCGTCCGCGAGGGACACGAGATCGGCAACCACACCTGGACCCATCCCGACATCAGCGAAATTTCCAACCAGCAGCTCGACCTTGAGCTCAAGCTCACCGAGCGCCTCTTCGCCAGCAAGCTCGGCATTCAGCCCCTCTACTTTCGTCCTCCATACGACATCGACGAAGAACCGGATACCGACGACCAGGCCGCTCCTGTCCAGCGCATACAGCAGGACGGTTACACCATCGTCGGCAGCAAGATCGACACCAACGACTGGAACGAGAATCCCCGCAAGTCGCCCGCCGAAATCACCCAGACCGTCCTCGACCAGCTTGAGCTCATGAAGACCAAGCCGCAGTTCCGCGGCTCCATCATCCTGCTCCACGACGGCGGCGGCGAGCGCTCAGCCACCGTCGCCGCCCTGCCCGTCCTCATTGACGCCCTGCGCGCCCACGGCTACACCATCGTCCCCATCTCCGCGCTCATGGGAAAAACCACCGACGAGGTGATGCCCAAAATCTCCTTCTACCAGTACCTCCGCGCCCTGCCTGACTCCATCGCCTTCTCTACCCTGGACGTCGCCGGCGAGTTCATCATTCTGGTCTTTTTCCTTGGCAACATCCTTATGAGCGCCCGCCTCCTGCTGGTGGGCATCTTCGCCGTCATCGAGCGCATGCGCAAACCCCACGCTCTCGCCTCGCCCGGATTCAATCCCCGCGTCGCCGTCCTCATCCCCGCCTTCAACGAGGAGAAGGTCATCGTGCGCACCATCCGCTCGGTGCTCAACTCCGATTACCCCAATCTCCGCATCATCGTCATCGACGACGGCTCCACCGACAATACCTTCGACGTAGCGCGACATGCCTACAAAGCCGAAATCGCCGCCGGCCGCATCCTGGTTCTCTCCAAGCCCAACGGGGGCAAGGCCGCCGCCCTCAACTTCGCCCTCGACCGCCTCACTGAGGAATTTTATGTCGGCATCGACGCCGACACCGTCATCGCCCCCGACGCCATCAGCAAGCTCATCCCTCACTTCGAGGACCCGCTCGTCGGCGCCGTCGCCGGAAACGCCAAGGTCGGCAATCGTGTCAATCTATGGACCCGCTGGCAGGCCCTCGAATACATCACCAGCCAGAACTTCGAGCGCCGCGCCCTGGACCTCTTCAATGTCGTCACCGTCGTTCCCGGAGCCATCGGCGCATGGCGCACCGGCCCCGTCAAAGCCGCCGGCGGATACCCCATCAACACCGTCGCCGAGGACGCCGACCTCACCATGAATCTCCTCGAGCAGCGGTTCAAAGTCGTCTACGAGGATCGCGCCCTGGCCTTCACCGAGGCTCCCTGCGACGCCCGCGGACTCATGCGCCAGCGCTTCCGCTGGTCCTTCGGAATCCTCCAGGCCGTCTGGAAGCATCGCCTGGCCTTCGTTCGCAACAAGGCCATGGGATTTTTTGCCCTGCCCAACATCCTCATCTTCCAGATGCTGCTCCCCCTCGTCTCTCCCTTTATCGATCTCATGTTTCTGGCCGCCATCGTCCACTACTTCGTCGACCGCTACTTTCATCCCCTCTCCGCCTCGCCCGCTGACTTCTACAAGCTGGCCACCTACTTCATCGCCTTCATGGTCATCGACTTCATCACCTCCTCGGTGGCCTTCTCGCTGGAGCGCCGTCACCCCGCCAACAAGGGAGACGGCTGGCTCCTCTTCCATATCTGGCTGCAACGCTTCGCTTACCGCCAGCTCTTCTCCATCGTTCTCTTCAAAACCCTCAAGCGCGCCATCGACGGCAAGCCCTTCAACTGGGAAAAACTCGAGCGCACCGCCCTCCTAAGCAAGCGCACCGTCGCCCTCACCGAAACCACCTAGCACTTCTTTAGCCGACACATAAGAATAGGTCCGTTATACTTGCAAGAGTTGGGACGAGCGCGATTTTTGCTCGTTGCCAGGTTTACACCCTCATTTCGCTCTGGAGTGAGATCCATGATTCCTCAAATACTGCAAGGCAAAAATGCCGTCATCTACGGGGGCGGCGGTTCACTGGGCTCTACGATAGCGAAAGCATTCGCCAAAGAAGGCGCAAAAGTTTTTCTGGCAGGAAGACATCTTTCTTCCGTGCAGCAATTGGCCGATGAAATTGCCGGCGCCAGCGGGCGTGCCGAGGCCGCGCGCATCGACGCGACCAACGAAAGCGAAGTCAAAGCATTTGTCGAGTCGATAACTCGCTCGGGAGCAACACTGGACCTGTCTTTTTGCGCGATCAATTATCAAGTCGTGCAGAATATCCCCCTGGTTCAATTGAGCGTGGAAGATTTTGTGCGTCCCGTATCGATCGCAATGCGAAGCCAATTCATAACATCCACGGCCGCGGGAAAGATCATGATGAAGCAGCGTTCTGGGGTGATCTTGTCTCTCACAGCAACACCCGGCGGCATAGGTTACCCGTTCACGGCAGGCTTTGCTCCTGCATGTGCCGCCATCGAAACCTTCTCGCGCAATCTCGCCTCGGAGTTGGGCATGTATGGTGTGCGCGTCGTGAACATCCGCTCCGGCGGATCACCGGATTCGCGAGTCTTTAAGCAGGCCATTGAAGATCACCCAAAAGAGATGGAAGTGATTCTCCGCGGCATGGAAAATGACACCATGTTGAAGAAACTTCCGCTCATGGATGAAATCGCCAATACGGCTGTCTTTCTGGCGTCAGATCTTGCGAATAGCATCACAGGCGTAACCGTCGATGTCACTGGAGGCACAACCGCGGGATTGAATTATCGAGTCGATCCGAGTGTTGGCCGAGGGGGAGAGCCCCGCCCGCTGTGAAGAAGAATCTCCGCCTTCCACGTATTCTGTGTGAAGGACGGCCGGGCGCCCAACAGAATTCCACCACACCATAGCAATCTTTCCGAGCGCCCCCATCCCGGCTAGGCTTTTCCTAGTCCGTAGTCCCTAGTGAATGATCTGCAACCGTTTCGCACATTATGGTGAGCTGGAGCTTTCCGGCGTCCGCAAAACCAGTAAGCTACAGCTCACCACTTTGCCCAGAACCGGTGAGATATAGCTTCACATTTGCAGATAACCGGTAACCCATAGCTTCACGTTGTACGAAAAACGGTAAGCTATAGCTCACCACTTTTCAAACCCTGGCTAGCCCCCTGACCCCTGTCCCTCCGCCGCATTGTCAGATACAATCGATTGGCTATGGCAACGAAAAATGTCAACCCTTCGATTCAGCCGTGCTCGCCGCAGGAAGAGTTTGCCAATCAGCCCTTCACCGATTTCAAGGCTTCGGAAAACGCGCGCAAGATGAAGACAGCATTGGAGTTTGTCTTCAGCCAACTGGGCCGCGAATATGACCTGGTCATCGGCGGCCGGCGCATTAAAACCGGGGATAAAATCCGCTCCCTGAATCCCGCGCGCCCCGCTCAGATCGTCGGCATTCATCAGAAGGCCGGCGCCGAACACGCCCAGCAGGCCATGTCCGCGGCCCTCCACGCCTTCAAGTCCTGGAGCAGAACCCACGTAGAATCAAGAGCTTCCCTGCTCCTCAACGCCGCCCGCATCATCCGCGACCGCAAATTCGTCTTCTGCGCCTGGCTCACCTATGAGGTGGGCAAGAACTGGGCCGAGGCCGACGCCGACGTGGGCGAAACCATTGATTTCCTTGAGTTTTACGCCCGCGAGGCGCTGCGGCTGGCTGCCGCCCAAACCCCCATCCAGTTCCCCGGCGAGCGCTGCGAGCTGCACAACATCCCGCTCGGCGTGGGCGCGGTGATTCCTCCCTGGAACTTCCCCTTTGCCATCATGGCGGGCATGACCGCAGCCGCCATCGTCACCGGCAACACAGTGATTCTAAAGCCCTCCAGCGACGCTCCCACCATTGCTGCCCTCTTCGTTCGTGTCCTGGAGGAGGCGGGAATGCCAGCCGGCGTGGTCAACTTCTGCCCCGGCTCCGGCGCCACCTTTGGCAGTGCCATCGTGGAAGATCCCCGGACGCGCTTCATCTCCTTCACCGGTTCCAAGAAGGTTGGATTGGAGATTCACGAGCGCGCAGCCAAGGCTAAACCCAATCAAATCTGGCTGAAACGGACGATTCTGGAGATGGGCGGCAAGGACTCCATCCTGGTATGCGCTGACGCCGATCTGGACGCGGCCGTCGAGGGCGTGGTGGCCTCGGCCTTTGGATTCAGCGGGCAAAAGTGCTCGGCCTGCTCCCGGGCCATCATCGAAGCCCCGGTTTATGATGCATTTACAGAGCGGCTGCTGGAGCGCGTGGCCAAGCTGACGGTGGGCGACCCAGTCGCCAACCACGACCTCGGCCCGGTCATCAACAAGGCCGCGCTCGATTCGATGTTGTCTTACATTGAAATCGGCAAGAAAGAAGGCCGGCTGATTGCCGGCGGCAATGCGCCAGAGATCAATGGCGGCTATTTCCTTGAGCCCACAGTGTTTGCGGACGTGGCGCCGGACGCGGTGATTGCCCAGGAGGAGATCTTCGGGCCGGTGCTGGCGCTGATCAAGGTTGCTGACTTCGCGGAGGGGCTGAAGGTGGCCAACAACACCGAGTACGGGCTGACCGGTTCGGTCTACACGACAGACCGCGAAAAGATGAACGTAGCCCGCAGCGAGTATCACGTTGGGAATCTGTACTTTAACCGCAAATGCACGGGCGCGATGGTGGGCGCGCATCCCTTCGGCGGCTTCAACATGAGCGGCACCGACTCCAAGGCCGGCGGCCCGGATTATCTGCTGCTCTTCACCCAGGCCAAGAGCGTGGCGGAGAAGCTGAGTTTGGAAAGTGGTGAGCTATAGGTTATCGATTTTTGAACATCGTGAAGCTATAGGTTGTCGGTTTACCCCAAAATGAGAAGCTGTAGATTACCGGTTTTGGGCAAAATGGTGAGCTATAGCTCCACGGTTTTTCGGACACACGAGAAGTGCAGCTCACCGGAAATCGGAACGATGGCTGCAAATCTCTCAGTAGTTATTTTTTGAAGTGATAGAAGATAGAGCGAATATTCCTGGTTCACGTTAGTTAGGGAAGTTTTTCGGGGAAATTCCTGACTGTGGGATTGACAGAGATCAGGGGTCAGAGATCAGTGAGTCGGCGAGACACGGTTGCACAGGATGACAAAGCTATTGAGGACTACGGGTTCCTAGGCGATGAGTGCGCCGCTGCAGCTGATCAGGTTTGATTCGGAGCTGAAGCAATACAACGAGCTGGTGATTTTGGCTTTATGGCGGAGTGGGCTATTGGCGGCAATTGAGATTCGTCTGGTGTGATGAGAGGAACGCGGACCGACTTCCCGGTACCGATCCGGGCTGAACGAGGGTCAATTGTACGAAAAGCCCGTTTAAGGTTATCTTGGCGCAGATCGTACCGAACGACGCACCCGACGAGCCGCTTTTCTCACCACACTAATTTGCTGAGGGTAGTGTAGCAATGAAAGTGTTTATTTCGCGCAGGACATCGGCCTCATTGGAACGGAAGACATAATGAGTCGCGTGCGGAATTCGGACCACATGGGCTGAAGGGACTTGCCGCTCGAAGGCTGCAACCTGCAGCTCTTTATTGCGTTTCATGAGCGCCTGTCTCACGGCTTGGGCACGGGATTGCGGATCATCTCCGGATATCGGATTGTCTCCATCGGCGAAGATCACGAGGGCCGGTGCGCGAACAGTGGTGAAACGTTCCCGGCCTTCCATGATGGCGAAGAGATCCGGAGTCATCCGTGGGCTCATCGGAGTGGGAGGAAGGTTTCCCGTATCTTGCTGTTGCTCTTTGACCTCCTTCTCCACGCGTTGCAGATTGGCGACCAGGCTGTCATAATCTTTCACCGGCTCCATGGAATAACCCTCGATGAACTGGCGAAGCTGGTTGCGTAATTCAATGGAATCCAGTTCCAACTCGCCGTTGGCCTGATCGTAGAGAGCGTAAGGATAACCGGCATCCATGTAAATGAGTCCGGCAACCTTTTCGGGATGATGCGATCCGATGTAGCTTAGCTCCTCGCCGGCAATGGAGTGCCCCGCGATTACGGGTTTGTTGAGATGCAGCGCATCGATGACGGCCAGCACATCTTCACCCAGCCTGCCAGCGGTATAGTTCGTCGCGTTGGGAACCGGCGCACTGGAAGCGCCGCGGCCACGGCGAGTGATGCCATAGACGTGATAGTTGACTGTGAGCTTCGGAGCGAACTCATCGAAGACATGAGCGGTGTCGGGCAAGCCCGTTAACAGAACTAGCGGCCGCCCGCCGCCTCCCCAATCGAGCACCTCCAAGCTGACACCTTTTTCCACGGAAACCATTTGGACCGTATGGCGCGATGAATCGAGCTTCTCCTGAGCATGCAGTGTGACTACCAGCAAGAAGAGAAGAACGAGGTGAACTGATTGTGTTCTGCGGAATCTCATAGAGCGAATCCTATCAGGAAGTTGGCGGCTGTATGATTGTGGCGGTATCGAGAAGCTCTTTCGGGGCCCTAGAGCAAGAATATAGTGCTTCATTGCGTTAGTCCTGAGAAACGCCGATGTCGCCGAAACGATTTCCGGTTGATGATGATTCGCCTTCCAATTCGTCCTGGCCCTACGGGGCGGGGTGGATGGGGGTAAAGACAGGGAGTAGGGAATAGCCTTCCCAGCCTGAAGGCCTTGGAGATTTACATTCTTTCAGTGGGCTGAAGCCCACTGCTCCCTCCGGCGGGTCACATCGATACACCATATTCACATTCCCAGGTCCCCAAATGCGAGGGATCTCCACCCCACGGACGAAGACCTGTCCGTGGGGACCCCGGACCTGGGGCACACAGACATTTGTGGAAGAGGCAAGGATGGGCTGCGCGGCCCTAGAGCACCCGCGTGGCGCTAGACCAAGACGCGGGGCTGGGCGGCTTCTTCGGCTTCGAGCTTGCTGCCCACGTCGGCGGCGGCTGCGGCGAGCACGCGGTGGTGGATGGTAAACAACGCCAGTTCGAGGCGGTCACTGACGCCGGTTTTGTCGTAAACGGAGCGCAGATAGTTTTTGATGACCTGCTCGGTGGTATGGAGTCGAGTGGCGATCTCGCGGTTCTTGCATCCCTGGACGATAAGGGCGACGATGCGCATCTCCTTGGGGGTGAGGCGGTCGCGGACGCGCGTGCCCACCATGTCTTCCTCAGGCGATTCTGCGACCATAAGCTGCGGAGGCAGCCAAGTGCCGCCGGCGGCCACCACGCGCACGCACTCCACCAGAGACGGCCCGGTGACGCTGCGGAAGACCACTCCGCGAAAGCCCTGATGTATGTAGGCGCCCGCGTTGTCGGTGTTCTCGGCGATCACGATGCCGCGACTGCCGGTGGTCTCGAGCAGCGCGTGCAGCCGCTCCAAATCCGGCCGCAGGGAGGCGGCAAAGAGAACGATGGAGCCGGGAAATGTGGTGATGGCGTGTTGCATGCGGTCGAGGTCGGTGCATTGCGCAATGATGCGCACATCTTCGTCCATGGCCAGCACTTTGGCGGTGCCTGCGCGAAAAATAGCCTGCGAATCGGCCAGAATGATCTTGTTCATAATATGCGCCTCATCCGCTGCATCCCCCGGAAACCCGAGTTGAAGCCCGCCAGGCCCGCGGATTCCGCCGCGCCGGAAAAACAGGTTCGGGCCCAGGCAATGCCTCTTCTCTTTGCAATACTATCGGCAGATTCCCGCAAAACCCCTGAATTGCATCAATCTGCAACAAAAAGGAGCGAGGCAAATTCCCTTAGTGACCCGCCCGGAATGAAACCACGTAGCGCTTCGGACTTTTCCTACGAATGAGATTACAGCTTGTTGATGCATTGGGTCACGAAAAATCACGACCTGTAACTGTGGAATTCGTTTACTAATTAGGCTCGTGGACAGGCAGCGGGAGCGAGGAGGGTTCTGTTTCGACCATGTTCCTCGCCAACACAGTGGCTCTCTTCCCTTAGAAAAGCTCAACCTTCTTCTCCACGCCGCAAGGCGATGAAGTTGATGTGCACCGTGCCGATGTAGGAGATGTAGAGGTATGAATGGCAGATCGCGCGGAACTCATTGAAGCCGCTCTGGACAGTTTTCCGGAGGGTATCGCACTGCTTAGCGGCGAGGGCCAGGTCACGTTCTGGAACCGGGCGGCAGAGGCGATTACCGGGTATGCAAGCGCGGATCTGTTATCACGTCAAGCCCCTGAGCCATTGGAGCCGCTTCTTTTGGCCAGCGCGCGGCTTGAAAATATTGAGCCGGATGTTGGCGGTCAACTGGGGCACCGGACGCTGGTTCATGCACTGCATAAGCTGGGCCACGACGTGCCGGTGATGGCGCGATTTTATATGTTGCGTGACGGGATGGGCGGGCGCATGGGCATGGCGGTCCTGTTTCATCCCGCCGACGGCCTGGATGCGCTGCCGCACGGAGAGTGCGAGCAGGGCGGAGACTTGAAGGCCAGCCAGGCAGTGCTGGAGGACCGGTTGGCGGTGATGTTTGGGGACTTCACGCGTGGCGGCCCGGCCTTCGGCGTGTTGTGGATTTCCGTCGATCAGGCCGCGGAGCTTCGCAAGACGCACGGCATCAAAGCCTGCGAGGCCATGCTGGAGAAAGTAGAACGGGCGATGGCCAACGGGCTGCGGCCGGGCGAGGAGATGGGACGCTGGGGCGACGATGAGTTTCTGATTCTGTCGCACGAGCGGACGCCGGAGATGCTGGCGTCCCATGCGCAGGCGCTGGCCGGATTGGCGCGGACGGCGGACTTCCGCTGGTGGGGCGACCGCGCAACGCTGACCGTAAGCATCGGCGCAGCTCAGGCTGAAGAGGAGGAAAGCCTGGTTGATCTGCTGCAAAAGGCAAAAGCCGCAATGTTCACCAGCTTTCACGCGGGCGGAAACCAGATCACGTCCGCGCCGGGAGGTCATGCATGTACGCCATCATAGGCATCGTCGTGGTGTTTGCATCGGTCATCGGCGGCTTCCTGATGGAGAAGGGCAATATTCTAGTTCTTCTTCAGCTTCCCGAATTGCTGCTCATTGCCGGGGCGGCGACGGGCACGCTGCTGACTGCCAATCCGCCCCATGTGATCAAAGAGATCATCGCCGGATTGCTGGGGATATTGAAAGGCTCGCCCTTCGACAAAGCGCGTTACCTGAACACGCTCAAGATGATGTACCAGTTTCTGAACAAGGTGCGCAAAGAGGGATTGCTGAGCGTGGAGATGGACGTGGAGAAGCCCAGCGAGAGCTCAATCTTCAAGAACTATCCCGAGTTTCTGGCCGACGATCATGCCCGGGACTTTGTGTGCGACACGCTGCGCATGGCCATCACCGGGGGAGTGGAGCCATTCGACATGGACCAGATGATGGAGCTGGACATGGAAGTCCACGACCACGAGACGACGCAGCCGGTTAATTCCTTGACAACCGTGGCGGATGCACTGCCGGGGTTGGGCATTGTGGCGGCGGTGCTGGGCGTGGTAATCACCATGGGCTCGCTGGGCGGCGCGCAGGAGGAGATCGGCAAGAAGGTAGCGGCGGCGCTGGTGGGCACCTTTCTGGGCATCCTGCTGTGCTACGGCGTGGTCGGCCCCCTGGCCTCGAACATGTCCAAGACCGCCGACGCGCAAAACGAATATCTGCACGTGCTTCGGGTGCTGATCTTGTCGTTTCTTAAGGGCTCGGCTCCCATGATCGCCATCGAGATGGGGCGGCGGGCGATACCGGCGCATGTGCGACCCAGCTTCGACGAGATGGAAAAGAACTGCAAGAGCCACGCGGTCAGCGTAGAACCGGCCGTGGCGGCTTAGAGTTTGGGAACCACTTCGGAGAGAAACAGGGCACCATGGCAGCCAAAATTCAACCGATCATCATCATCAAGAAGAAGGGCGGCCACGGCGGCCATCACGGCGGCGCGTGGAAGGTGGCCTATGCGGACTTTGTCACCGCATTGATGTCGCTGTTCATCGTGCTGTGGCTCATGGGCTCAAGCGAGCAGGTCAAGAAGGCCATTGCCGGCTACTTCAACGACCCCAAGGGAAGCGGCAAACTGCTGGGCACCATGATGAACGGCACCGGGAAAAATGTGGCGGCGCAGGTTAGCACCAACGACCTGCAAGAGCTGAAAGACAAGCTGGAAAAGGAGATCAAGGCGAGAAAGGAGCTGGAAAAACTTTCCAAGCAGATTGAGATTACGATCACGCCCGAGGGGCTTCGCATCGAGCTGATCGAGGGCAGGGACGGCACCTTCTTCCAAAGCGGCAGCGCGAAACTGAGCGAAAGCGGCCAGCAACTGCTGGCGCTGCTGGGAAAGGAGCTGAAGACGCTGCCTAATTCTCTGCTGATCGAGGGCCACACCGATGCGACGCCCTACCCCAGCGACTCGGGTTACAGCAACTGGGATCTGTCGGCCGACCGCGCTAATTCCGCGCGCCGGCTATTGCAGCAGGATGGCGTGCGCACCGACCAGGTGACCCAGGTGCGCGGTTATGCCGACCAGATGCTGCGCTTAAAAAGCAATCCCACCGACCCTTCCAACCGGCGCATCTCGATTCTGGTCAAAAATGACGATGAGAAGGTGCCGGAGTTCTCGGCGGCCGGCGTGGTGAATGGCTCTACGCCATTGCCGGGAAACGCGAAGACACCGGCTCCGGCAGAGAACAGCGCCAAGCCGCAGACCGTGCAACCCGCCGCGACACCGGCCGCGAATCCCTCCGTCAAACCCGCAACTCCGGCACCAATCCAGGTAGCGGCTCCGGCCAAGCCTCCAGCCGCTCCGCCGTCCAAGCCTCCGGCGCCAACTCCGGCAGCCAAGCCCAGCCTGATGGACAGGCTCAAGGCCATGCTTCCGGGGAAGAAGTAGTTTGCGGTTTCCCACCCATTCCGTAAAGAGATTTCAAGAAGCAGGTTCTTCGACTCCGCTCCGCTCAGAAGGATGGGGCACGGGAGATTTGTGGAAGGCTCGGATCGCTACTGCTCGATGAGCTGGACGCTGGGGGCAGGATCAGTCTGCGACGCGCAGACGAACATGGTTGCGCTGATGACCACGCAACTGGCTCCTCCCTGCGCGTTATTGGCGATGAGGAAGGCGCCCGTGCCGGGAGCCGTTGCGTCCCAACTGTAGGTCATGCTGGCTGATTGATCCCAGGACAAGTTTCCCCGGCTGGCGGTGGTGAGAGCGGCGTTGATCGCTCCGCTGCCGGTTATGCCAAATACCCCAAGGCTGCTGCTCGGCTCGATATTCAACAACGGCATATCGCCGAAGAGGTAATTACCGGCCAGAGCCGCGTTGGTGAAGGTGGTCTGCGTCTGAGGTTCCAGCCATCCCGAATTCAGGGAGCCATTGTCACCCACGCTGATTTCAATGGCGCTGTTGTTATTAAACAAGTAGAGCCAGGTTGTTCCACTGGCCGTTATGTATGTGGCGCGGCCTGGATGGGCGGAATCAAGGGTGATGATGATAAAGCCGCCGTTTGAGCTTCCGGCCGAGTAGACGCCGGCGTCGTTCTTGTAGCTTTGGCTGATGATCATGTTTCCGGCGCCGTCGCCCGTACCCTCAAAGACTTCAGAGTAATAGCCTGACGGCGTATTGCCGCGGTTATTGAATTCGGCGCCGCGCATATAGAGAACGAAGGGGCCGTCGAAGCTCGAGCCGGAGTAAGAGGCTTGCTGCTGGGCGCGCATGTTGCCTGCCTGCTCGCCGTCATCCGAGGTGTTATCCAGGATGAACATGCGGTTGGCATCGATGATGTAGACAGTGAAGCCGGTGGAGTTTCCTGCGCCGCTGAGGGCCATGGTAAAGCGGCCCGAGGCAGGGTCCGGCGCGGTGTAGGTAGCGATGAACGAGGCGGACTGGACGGTTGCGTTGCCGCCCTGGGCAATATCGATATTGCCGCTTGCGCTCATTCCTTCGGTGGCGCTGAAGCGGCCAGCCGCGGCCTTCATGTTGCCGTCATTGTCCTCGCCGTCGAGGCCGAAGACGAAGCTTTTGCCGCTGATGGCGCCGGCTGTAAAGGCGCTGGGCGTAGCCAGGTAGCAGTTAGCCGTGCCTTGCTGGTAGGAGGGCAATGTGCCCAGGTCATCGGCTTCAATCATGCGGAACTGTTGCGCCGGTTGAGCGGCGCCGCTGAGCGCAATCGCCCACTGCGTAGTCTGAATTCCGGCGGCTCCGTTGGTCAGAATCGTGTGAATAGAGGCCATGCCGTTGTTGTCCGCGCCGATGTTGTAGCTGCCGGTCATGGTTCCTGAAGCCGAGCCGATGTCATAGCTGTTGGTGTCTAAGATTCCGCTGGTGAAGTTCCCCTGGCCGTCTGCCTGGAAGCTGGCGAGAGTGGCCCAGCGCGTGCCATCCGTGTCGATCGATCCCTGAAACAGGCAGACATAGCTGCCTTTAAGGCTTCCATTGTTGGCGCTGCCGGGGCCGGCGGCGATATTGATGGTGTAGGAGACCGGGCCGGCGGAAGCGCCTACAGTGTCTTGCACCGAGACCTGGAAGGTAATCGCACCGGACGATGCAGGCGTTCCGGTGATAGTAAGCGTGCTATCGCTGGTATTGGGATAGGAGAAGCTGCTGGGCAGGCCGGTAACCGTCCATGTGTATCCGGGAGAGCCGCCGGTTACATTGATGGCCCCGGCGTAGGCATTTCCGGCGGTTCCGGACGGCAGCGCCGCAGTCGTAATTTTGACCGCCGGGTTGATGGTGAAAGAAACCGAGGCCGATGTGCCTGCCGGCGTAGTGACCGAGACACTGGCCGCACCGGCGCTGGCAATCAGGTAGGCAGGGACCAAGGCCGTCAGTTGGGTCTGACTGATATAGGCTGTCGACAAGGCGGTCGATCCCCACTTCGCTGTGGAGGCCGAGGTAAAGTACTCACCGCTGATGGTCAATGTGAAAGCAGAGCCGCCGGCCGTGGTCACGCCGGGGCTCAGGCCGTTGATGGCAGGCGGCGCCGGGTTGATGGTGAAGGGAACCGAGGCCGATGTGCCTGCCGGCGTGGTGACCGTGACGCTGCCCGTGCCGGAGAATTCAATCAGACTGGCTGGGACGGCAGCGATCAACTGCGTCGGGCTAATGTAGATGGTTCCCAGGGAAGTTGTGCCCCACATGGTGGTTGCAGCTGGTGTGAAGGCCGTGCCCGTGATGTTCATCATGAACCCTGCGCCGCCGGCGGTAACCGAAGAGGGAGTGAGGCTGGTAATGGCGGGCGGCGCCGGGTTGATGGTGTATAAGACCGCACTTGAAAAACCAACGTAGGGGGTGTAGACCACAACATCGGTTTCACCCGCGGTGGCGATCAGATAGGCTGGGATCGTAATCTGCAACTGCGTAGCGCTGGCATAGGTTGGAGTCAGCAGGCAGCAGGATCCAAAAAAGACGGCGGAGATCGAGGAGAATCCGGTCCCGTTGATGGTCAGCGTGAATTGTGCGCCACCGGCCGCGACTGAACCTGGGCTCATGCTGGTGATCACGGGGAACGGAGGCGAGATGTTGAAGATAACCGGAGACGATGTTCCCGAGGGCGTGAACACTGTGATGCTTGCCGAGCCAACGGTTGCAACCAGGCTGGCCGGGACCGATGCCTGGGCTACAGCCGATTGAAGAACGGTTGTGTTGAGCGGCGTATTTCCCCAATAGACCGTCGAATTCGAGGAGAAGTTTGTGCCTACGACAGTCAGTATGAAAGCGCCCATGCCGGCGCTGCCCCCGCTCGGACTCAGGCTGGAGATTGTGGGCGAGGGCGGATTGACGTCAAGGGCGGATTGAGAAGAAACTCCGACGGCCGCGGCGACAGGGATACTGGCTGCTGGAGCGGCAGTGACCAGGCTGGCGGGAGATGAGGTCACGCCCACAGTCTCCATCGCCGGTCTCTGACCGGAGATGGCGGGCGACGGCGGATTGATGGTAAAAGAAATGCCGGAGGAGACATCGCCGGCCGTGGTCACCGTGATGCTGGCCACGCCGGCGCTGGCAATCAAGCCGGCGGGAACGGCCGCTGAGAGTTCCGTGTCGCTCGCATAGGTTGTCGTCAGCACGGTTGCGCCCCACATCGCGGTCGAGCCGGGCGTGAAGTTCATTCCATCGATGGTCAGCGTGAAGGCCGGGCCGCCGGAGGCAGCAGAACTGGGACTCAGGCTGAGGAGCGCGGGGGCCGCGGCCAACGCTGCCGGCGCCCCTATCAAAGCCAGGGTTACCGGAAAGACCACGGTCAACCATTGCAGGAAGGCACGCGCGCTTTTCATTTGCAACTCCTTGGGCGGCGTACACTGGCTGCCTTGATGAAGAAATCGTCAATGATTAAGGGATTCAAAAGATTACTTTTGTCTAATCTGCTGGTTGTTCTAAATATTGGGTTCTAAAGGCGGAAAGGTGGAGCGAAGCATCACATCCCGGCTTAGATTTTTCTAATCTCTGCGAAGAATGTGCGGACAACCTTCCGGGGCGCGCCTGCGGAGTTATGCCGCACGATTTGCCTCTCTTGCGCGGGCCGCTCCCGCTCGCCCCTCCCGTAGGCAGTCCGCAACGCCTATAATCAGCCTGTTGTGCATACATTTCCTTCATTTCGATCAGGCCGGGCCGGACAGCTAGTGGGGCTGGGCCTTGTGCTGGCCTTCTCCTTTACGGTTTGCGCGTGTGCGCAGACGGAGGCTGAGACCGGCCCCGCCTCCGGCAGCCGCATCCTGCTGGTGCTGCCCTTTGACAACCGCACCGGGCAACCCAGCCTGGAATGGATACGCGAAGCCGCGGCGGAGATTCTCAGCCGCCGCCTGGCGTCGGCGGGTTTCAATCCCATGAGCCGCGCAGATCGCGTCTACGCGCTGGATCACCTGGGACTGCCGCAGGGCTTTCATCCCTCGCGGGCCAGTTCAATCAAGCTGGCTGAGACGCTGGATGCCGATTCGATTATTGTGGGCAGCTACGTGACGGACGGCACGGGTATCGTGGCCGAGGCGCAACTGGTGGACGTGACCCACCTGCGCATGAGCCAGCCGGTCACCGCTCGCGGCGAGATGCGCGAAATGATCGCGGTCTTCGACACGCTGGCCTGGAAACTGGCGCGGCAGATCGATCCCGGTTTCAAAGTCACCCAGGATACGTTCGTGGCCGCCGGCTCCGGCCTGCGCCTGGACGCCTTCGAGCAGTACATTCGCGGCATCACCGAACCTGACCAGCAGGAGCGACTGCGGCATCTCAATCAATCTGTACTGCTCAGCCCAAAGTTCTCGCCGGCGTGGATGGCGCTGGGGCGCGAGGAGTACGCCAGCCAGCAGTACGAGCAGGCGGCGGAGGCTTTTGCCAAGGTGGGAGGCGCCGACGCCGACGAAGTTCTTGAGGCCGGCTTCTACCGCGGCCTATCGCTGCTGTTCTCCGGCGACTATGCCCGCGCCGAGGAGGCCTTTGCCGGAGTGGCCCGCGTATTGCCGCTGGCCGAGGTCGAGAACAATCAGGGAGTTGCGCTGGCTCGCCAGGGCAAGAACGGCATTCCGCTCTTTCGCCAGGCAGTAGCCGCCGATCCCAATGGAGCCGACTATCACTTCAGCCTGGCCGTCAGCCTGAAGCGCCACGGCGACACCGACGAAGCCTTGACCGAACTGGCCCAGTGCCTGCGGTTGCGCCCCAACGACAGCGAGGCGCTGGCGGTGCAGAAGGCATGGACAAAGCTAGACAAGCCCGCACCTGCCGCGACCGGAGCAGTGAAGGCGACTGCTGCGCAGCCGGCTGCCGGTTCCAGAGATTCGGATGAGGCGGAGGAGGAATCCGGAGTTAAGGCCGATCCACTGGAGCGCATTCAGCGCTCCTTCGACGAAGTCGCCTTCCACCAGGCCGCCCTCATGCTGGATCAGATCAACAGCGCCCGGCTGAGCGCGCTTCCGCCGCGGGAACGCGCGCAGTTGCTCTCCACACAGGCTCATGAGTACCTGGACCACGGCCTGCTGCTGGAGGCTGAGAGGCTCTATCAAGCGTCTGTGGCCGCTGACCCCAAGCTGGCTGCGGCCCACGCCGGCCTGGCCGAGATTCGCGAGCGCACCGGAGACGCGCAGGCCGCCCGCAAAGAGGCGGTTACCTCGCTGGAACTGTTGCCCTCGGTGGATGCGTACCTGGTGGTGGTGCGCTTGGACATGGCAGCCAATCACCTGTACGAGGCAAAACAAAATGTTGAAGCGGCCTTGAGAATCGACCCTCAGAGCAAGCCGGCGCTGGAACTTCAGCGGCAGATTGCGGTCAAGGGAGGGCTGAAGAGGTAGTTGGTTTCCCTCTTTTTGCGAAAGGAAATGTAACAACAGTGGGCATGGGGCAGTCAGGTCATAACGATGACGCCCTGAAGGAGCAAGCCATGATGCAGCGCGTAAGCGGGTTGGCGGTAGTAATGGGTTTGATTGCGGCCTGTGGGCTGAGCGCGCCGGCCAGTGGCCAGCAGCCGCAGCCCCAAAGTCCTGTTGTCGACAAATTTGTCCTCTCCGACACCATCCAGCCGGTCACGCAGGGCGAACTGGAGCGGGCCATTCAGAGAGCCGACTCCGACGGGGCCCAGGCGTTGTTAATCGAGCTGGACACTCCCGGCGGACTGCTGGACACGACCCGCACCATGGCCGGAGCGATTCTCGGCTCGCGGGTTCCGATTATCGTTTATGTGGCACCGGCGGGAGCGCGCGCCGGGTCGGCGGGATTTTTCCTGCTGGAATCGGCGGACATTGCCGCCATGGCGCCCGGCACCAACGCCGGAGCGGCTCACCCGGTAATGGAGTTCGGCCCCCAGCCCGACGCCACCATGAACCAGAAGATCGAGAACGACGCAGCGGCCTTTCTGCGCTCCTACGTGACAAAACGCAACCGGAACGCCGAAGCCGCCGAGGCCGCCGTTCACACCTCTCACTCCTACACCGCGCAGGAGGCTCTGGACCAGCACCTGATCGATCTCGTCTCACCCAACGACTGGGAGTTGCTCAAGGCTCTCGATGGCCGCGAGATTACCCGCATGGACGGCAGTAAACTCACGTTCCATCTGGCCAACGCGCGCATCGAAGACTTCAAGCCCACATTGCGCGAAGAGTTGCTGAGCTGGCTGGTCAATCCCAACATCGCACTGCTCTTTCTGGTGTGCGGGGCGCTGCTGATCTATCTGGAATTCAACGCCCCCGGCACCATCGTTCCCGGCGCGCTGGGCACGCTGATGGTGCTGCTGGCTATCTTTGGGTTGAACCTGCTGCCGATTCGATTCACATCGGTTCTGTTATTGGTCGCGGCGCTGGTTCTGCTGCTGCTGGAGGCCAAGTTTGGCGGCCACGGCGCGCTGGCCATCGCCGGGATCGTCTGCCTCGCCTTCGGGACGCTGACGCTGGTTGCGGCGCCGGTACCGGAGATGGCCGTCAGTCCCTGGGTGGCTCTGGCGGTCAGCGCCGCCTTCGGAGCCATTACCTTCTTATTGGTCGGCCTGGTGGTGCGCTCCAGCCGCATTAAATCCAAGCTGGGCCCATCGGCCCTGGTGGGCAGCAGCGCCCGGGCCATGGAGCCGCTTACCCCCGAGGGTCACGTTCTTGTCGAGGGCGAAATCTGGCGCGCCGTTTCCACAGTACCCGTGCCGGCTGGCGCGGCGTTGCGCGTCGCCGGCCTGGACAACTACCTGCTGCGCGTGGAGCCGGTCGAGCCGCAAAGGCCGCCGCAGGTTCATGTATAAGGAGTACAATCCGTCGTAAGAGAGGGAATACCAATGGATGCCAGTACACCAATTCTGATTTTCGTAGCCATCGTCGTGCTCTACGTGCTCAACTGCATCAAGATTCTGCGCGAGTACGAGCGCGGGGTGATCTTCACTCTGGGCCGCGTCTCGGAAAAGCCCTACGGGCCGGGCATTATCTTTGTCTTTCGGCCTATCCAGCAGATGGTGCGCATCTCGCTGCGCCAGGACGTGCTGGAGGTTCCTCCCCAGGATGTGATCACCCGCGACAACGTCACCATCAAGGTGAACGCGGTGGTCACGCTCTACGTGGTCAGCCCCAACGACGCGGCGATCAAGGTGGCCAACTACGTCTACCAGACCTCGCAACTGGCGCAGACTACGCTGCGCACGGTGCTGGGCGAGGTGGAGCTGGACGAGCTGCTCAGCCATCGCGACAAGCTGAACCTGCGCATCCAGTCCATCATCGACCAGCGGACGGAGCCGTTTGGGGTCAAGGTCATCTCGGTGGAAGTGAAGCAGGTGGACCTGCCCGATCAGATGCAGCGCGCCATGGCCAAGCAGGCCGAGGCGGAGCGCGAGAAGCGCGCCAAGGTTATCCACGCCGGAGGCGAGTTCGACGCCGCGCAGAAGCTGGTGGACGCCGCTCATCTGCTGGCTTCCGAGCCGATGACCTTGCAGTTGCGCTACCTGCAAACGCTGACTGAGATCGGGGTGGAGAAGAACACCACCATCATCTTCCCGCTGCCGCTGGAGATGATGACGCTGTTCAACAAGCTGGGCGCGACGATCACGGCAACGGCGGAAAAGAAATAGGACTAACCGTCCAGGCGTACCCGCCGTTCCGGCGGAAATGAGGAACAGCGAGCGCCTCAGAAAAAGTCTCAGTTCCCCATCCTTGTGAGGGTTTGTTCCATGTCGCAAGGGTGGGAACCCACGAATATCATCCGGACGCCGTTCATTTCGGGCCGGATGGATAGTACATTCGTCTTCCAGAGGGCGGGAATGGACGAAGAATTTAACGCGGAAGAGTTTCGGCGGAGCGTGTACCCGCCCGACACCGTGCTGACGCTGAGTCCGATGATGTCGCTGGGCCTCGTTTTTGTTTTATTGCTGCTCTGCGGCCTGTGCTTCGGAGTGGGCTACTCGATGGGCAGCCGTGGCGCTCACGATTCCCCGCCCACAGGCCAGCAGCCCGGCGCTCCATCGGCTTCACCGGCAGCCATCTCGCGCTCCAAGCCTGCGGCTACTTCGCAGAACATTCCTCAGAAGCCGCAACCCGCCCCTGCGCTCCCTGCCCCAACGACCAGGACTGAGCCGGCCGCGGGAAAGACCGGAGCGCTGATGGTCCAGATTGCCACCGTCTCTCATCAGGAGGACGCGGATGTGCTGGTGAGCGCGCTGCGCAAGCGGGGCTACGCGGTCAGCGTAAGCCGTGACGCCGCCGACAACCAGTTTCACGTGCGCATCGGACCGTTCAGCAACCGCAACGACGCCGAGGCCATGCGCAAGAAGTTGATCTACGACGGGTATAACGCAGTCGTGCAGCCGTAAATCTCACTTCTGGTTCTCTGTCTTACCCCTTGGAAATCCGCACGAAAAACACTCAGACCCTTGCCCAAATCGTTCCAAGCACTGCGGACATCTGTAAGCCATGAATCGGAAGTTGATGTAGAGACCATAGGCCGCGATACACATAGCCCAAGCCATGCTTAGAACGATGAATACTACCGAGTTCTCGAAGGTATTTCTACCCAGAACCAATCCGAGGGCGAATGGCCCTATCGCTAGAAATTACCAATATCTGCCCACGGTCTGGCGTTTCTGGCTTAGCTGCCTATAATCGCTATAATCCTCCAACGACTGAACCTGTTCGTCCGAGCTTGCATCTCGTATCCAGCGCTGAGGTTCCGTCGGCATTATCTTCCGTTTGCGAACTTCGCTATCCAGCGCTGCGGCAGCTTGCGGTACGAGATCAGCTTTGTCCGCCACAATCTGGAGAAGTTGATCATCGGTCAAGTTCTCATAATATGCTCGAAAGGATTCTTCGTACATTGGCCATTCACCCCCGCATACACTCCGGCAATCCCGGCGTGATGGCGGTGCTCTGTTCTCTCCTGCCTATCCGAGCACGGCGGCGATTGCGGTGCGCAACGCGGATTGGTCCTGGGCCTGGAGAATGCCGAGACGCCTGATGATGAGGCGCTGTTCGAGAGTTGCAAACACCGGCTTGATTGCTGACGGCTTGAGCAGGTTTGCCCGCTGCCATTCGCTTATCGTCATCTCGCCTACGCCAGAGCCGGAACCAATCTGACTTGTGATCGGCATGATCACTACGTCAGGCCGTGCGGTGTTGTAAGCCCGGCTGCTGACATCGACGGCAGGACGTTGTTTGAAGGCGGCCTGGTTTGTGAATGGGAACGGCGCCAGTACCACATCACCGAATTCAAATGGCATCATAGACATCGTCTTCGGGGTTATTCCAGACTGCCTCGAATGCAGGTTCGCTTGCGGCGGCGGCCGCCCGCGTCACAGCGCGATCCTGACCGCGCACACGCAGGAACTCGACGAATTCATCCACAGCGGAGATCTGCTCCGGGCTGAGAGCATCAAGCTTCTCGGCCAGATTGCTGGCGAACCGATTCATGACAACTCCTCTGTTTATATTCTAACGAAATTCCCCAAATCCAGGAAGTATTCATTGGACTGAAGGTGGGAATCCGCGTTCGCAACAACATTCTTTGAGTTGGTAATTCGATTTCTACCCCCTCATCCACTCCGGCAGGCCTGAGGCGATGGCGGCCCGAACGGCTTCTGACAGTTCTTCACGCGTGGCATAGTCGCGGGGATAGAGGGGCGCGTGGAAGAGGATGTGCGCCGTTCCCGGCTTGATGGCAAAGCTGCCCTTGGCCATCATCGTTTCCGTGCCATAGATAGAGACGGGGATGCACGGCGCGCCGGATTGTATGGCCAGATAGAACGGGCCTTTCTTGAAGGGCTGCATACGCCCATCTCTGGAGCGCCTGCCCTCAACGAAGGTGGTAATGTGGAGGCCCTTGGCCAGCAGCCGCGTGGCCGTGTTCACGCTGGCTTTCGCGCTGGCCGCGTTGCCGGTGCGGTCCACGGGAATATACTCGCCCAGCTTGAGGCAGTAACCGAAGACGGGCAGCTTGAAGACAGAGCGCTTGGTGAAGGCGGAGGTGCGCCCCGGAATTCGTGAAATCAGCGCCGGCGCGTCGAGGTACGACACATGGTTGGCCATGAAGATGCACGCGCGATGGGCGGGAACCTGCTCCCGCCCGGCAACATGAATCTTTATGCCGGCCACCCAGTAGCCGGCGCTGACAATCAGGCAGGTCACCCTGTAGAGCGGTCCCACGTTGCCGGTAACAGCGGCCAGCGGAATGAAGATCACCGCCGAGGGAATGGCTAAAGCGACAATGGTGATGATAACGATAATCGAGACGATCATGAAGGTTCCGTCAAAGAGATACGCCTCTACGTCCGCATCCACTGCGGCAGCCCGGAGGCGATGGCCGCTCGAACCGCCTGCATCAGCTCCTCGCGCGTGGCAAAGCCGGCCGGGTCAATCGGCGGATGAAAGATTACGTACGCCGTTCCCGGATGGATGCGCAGGCTGCCTTTGCCCTGGATGCTTTCCGTGCCATGGATGGAGACCGGGATGCACGGCGCGCCGGATTGCATGGCGAGATAGAACGGACCTTTTTTGAAGGGCAGCATGCGGCCGTCCGGCGAGCGGGTGCCTTCAACAAAAGTGGTCATGTGCACGCCCTTGGCCAGTACGCGCTTGGCAGCTTCTACGCTCCTCTCCGCGTCTGTAGGGCTGCCGGTGCGGTCCACGGCGATGAAATCACCCTGCCGGAAGCCGGTTCCCAGAATGGGCAGGTTCATCAGCGAGCGTTTCATGAATGCCGAGGTGCGCCCCGGAATCAACGAGATCAGCGCGGGCGGGTCGAGGTTGGAAACGTGGTTGGACATGAAGATGCAGGCCCGGTCGCGGGGTATGCGCTCGCGGCCCTCGACGTGAAAGCGCACCCCGGCCATCCAGCAACTGCTGTGGAGCATGAAGCGCGTGCCTTTGTAAAGCGGCAACACGTTGCCGGTGAACGCGCACCAGGGAATGAAGAGGATCGCCGTGGGAATTCCGGTGACGACCATGGTGGCCATGAAGATGAGATAAAAGATCATGCCGGCCAGGCCTCGCCGCGGGCAATCAGCGCCGCCGTCCCCGTGAGCCGCAATTCCGTGCCTTGCCCGTCCCACTCCACCGTCTGCGCGCCGCCGGGAGCAACCACGGTAATCGGGGACTCGCATCCGTTCAATGCCAGCGCTGCCGTGGCCGCGGCCGAAGTGCCGGTGCCAGAGGATGAAGTCGGTCCCACGCCGCGCTCGAAGATGCGAATCTCAATCTCCGTGGGAGTGACGATGCGAAGAAATTCCACGTTCGTCTGCCGAGAGAAATCACGGTGAACACAGATGGCCGCGCCGATCTCCAGCCAGCTCTGGCCGGCTACGGCAAACTCCGCGTTCTCCACCACGATGACGAAGTGCGGATTACCGATGGAGACCTCCACGCCCGCGACCGCAATTCCATTGGCCAGCGTAACAGTTCGCGGCGCAAATAATGGAATGCCCATGCCGGCAGTCACATCCACGGTAAACTGGCCGTCCGTCCTTAGCGCGTTCACGCGGCAGAGGCGCAATCCCGCATCGGTCTCGATGCGCAGCTCATCGCCGGGATGAAAGCCTCGCTCCATCGTCATCCATGCGGCCACGCAGCGCGTGCCGTTGCCGCTGATCTCGGCGCTGGAGCCGTCGGCGTTGTGCAGGCGGACGCGTCCCGAGCGGGGACCCGTCCAGGCAAAGAACTCGATGCCGTCGGCGCCGATGCCTGAGTTGCGCGCGCACAGCCGCCGCGTCAGACTCGCCCGGTCGTGGTCCGCCGCCGCTTCTTCGGTCACAATTAAAAAATCGTTGCCGCAGGCGTGAGCCTTGGTAAAGGAAATCAATCTTCCTCCGGATCGCGGAAGGTAAACAACGCGTCGATGCCCGGTTTGTCGAGCAGCTTTCCGCGCAGCCGCTCATGCTGCTTTTTAGTCGCGGAGAGAGAAAAACTCACTCGCTGCATATCGCCGATGGAGTCGCGGCCGACGCCCGTCAGCCGCTGGCCTGCTTTGTCCATGGCGTCCAGAATCGACTCCATCATCCGCGTCTGGTCCAGCCCGCGCGCCTCATAGACCAGCGGATAGGCCTTCACATTGGCGCGCCGCTCCAGAAAGCCCACGGCCTCCAGCGCCACGATGACGATGATCGCCGCCACCGCCGCAGCCGCATACAATCCCGCTCCGCAGGCCATGCCGATGGAGGCCACCACAAAGATGCTGGCCGCGCTGGTCAGTCCGCTGACGCGGCTGCGATTGTGCAGGATCAAACCCGCGCCCAGAAAGCCGACGCCCTGCACGATGTTCGAGGCCACGCGGCCTTTGTCCGGGTTAGCGTCGCCGGCCAGCACCGCGGAGAGCAGCGTGAAAAACGCGGCGCCCATGCAGATCAGCAGGTTGGTGCGCACGCCGGCAGCCTTGTGATTGAACTCCCGCTCAAGGCCCACCGCCGCGCCCAGCACACAGGCCACCAGCAGGCGGCCGACGGCGCCGTTGACCACAACGATCTGTTGCAGGCGGTCAAAGCTGAAAGGTTCCGCGAATTGTGCCAGTGTCATGCTCATCTCGCTTCCTTGACCGATGCTATCACCGCTCCGCCCGGTGTGATGCGGAGATTTGTGCCTGATGTACCGGAGACGTAAAGTGTTCCGGCGGGCTTGCCAGGCGTCGAAAAGCGGCGAACCGCGGTGAGATTCTGGGGATGCGCCTTGACCGCCCGGTCGATCTCGTCGCCGTCGAAGGCCAGCACGATGCCGGCGTGCGCGGCCGGAGCGGCCAGCGCGGCGCGATAAATCTCCAGGTCGCTTTCGTTGATGGTCTGGCGGAGCGGAATCCCGGTGAAGGCGACGATCTCGGGATAAACCGATGTGTCCATCAGCACCACGCCGCCGGGCCGCTCGGCCAGCAGCGCCCGCAGCGCCGGTGGAATCTGCTCATCGTAGGCCCTGCGCGCCTCGATGATTTTTGTGCCTTCGACATACACTTGCGGACGCTCGCGCAACATTTGAGCAACGTTCAACGCGACTATTGCGAAGAGAATGCCCGCCGCGCATCGCTCCCACCAAGGGTTGAACTCGCGCGGCTTGAACTCATTCACGGCGGACAGCACAAACTGCGCCGCAAAACCCAGCCCCAGCGCGAAGGCCGGCAGCATCTCCATTCCATAGCGCAGGTTGTACCAGGAGTGCGGCCACCAGATGGGCAGAAAGATGGGCGTCGAGCCGTACGACACCGCATACGCATAGAACGCGGCCGGAAACCACAGCAGCAACGCCCAGGTGAATGCACGCTTGCGCGCCGTGAGCCAGGCCCATGCTGTTCCCATCAGGCTCAGATTCAGCAGCACGTTGCCCCAGGCTAAGGCAGCCGCATCCAGCTCCGCGGCCTTGATGTAAAAGACGAGCGCGACCCAGGGATTATGCCATCCCGGATGCGGCAAAAATCCCGGCACGGAGGTGCGAATCTCGATGGCCTTGGCTGAGTATGGCCCGCGCAGGAAGTAAAGCCAATCGCCGAAGTTTACGGAGTTATATACGAACCACGCTATTGGCGCCGCGGCGAGAAGGACGCTGGCCAGCCAGAAGCTGAGGGAGCGCAGCCGGCCGCGACGGGCGAGAGCGAGGCCCATGCAGGTCCAGGCTAGAAAAGCCATGATCCAGCCGTCATAGCGCGTAAAAACCGCGGCCACCAGCACCGCAGCAATCCACCAAAGCAGGCGGCGGGCTTTTCCTGGGTCAGCGTCAAGACTCGCCCGCCGCTCCACCAGCCAAACCGCGGCCCACACCATCTCGCAGACGAAAAGCGGCTCGGTCATGGCCGTGGTTTGCAGGTAGAGCAGGTTGGGATTCAGCGCGAAGAAGGCCAGCGCCAGCGCCGACGGAGCCGGCCGCAGCCAGTGGCGCGCCAGCCGGTACACTCCCGCGCACGAGGCAAGATAGGCCAGCGCCGAGGGAATGACGCCCACAAAACCGCTGGCCCACCAGCTATAAATCTGCACAAAGGGAATCAGCAGCACGTGCGGCAGCGGCAGCCACACCGAGCCCAGTTCGGTGAGCCGCGGCTGGTGGGCGTCGAAGACCCTCCGCGCAATGTGCAGATGGGCAACCGCGTCGCCGTAGTTGAGCAGGGCGTTGTTGCGCCAGCTCCAGAGGATCGCGGAGATCGAGGCAGCCGCGCACGAGGCAAGTACAATGAGCCACTCCGCGCGCGAAATGTGCTGAACCGGATTGGGATTCTCAGGCAAGGTGCGTCAACTCGCGAAATATGTTGAAGTGTTCGTCGATTTCCGCGCGCGTGAGCTTCTGCAGCCGCTCGGTGCCGAAGCGTTCGCACGCAAAAGAGCCCATCACGCTGCCGTAAAACATGGCGCGGCGGAAGGCTGCCGGAGATTGCTCGGGCTGCGAGGCCAGGTAGCCGAAGAAGCCTCCGGCAAAGCTGTCGCCCGCTCCGGTTGGGTCAACCACCTCTTCCAGCGGCAAGGCGGGAGCGCGAAAGGCGCGTCCTCCGTGGAAGAGCGTTGCGCCGTACTCGCCGTGCTTGACCACCAGCGCCTTCGGCCCCAGCGCGATTACCGCGCGGGCGGCCTGGACGAGGTTGTTGTTGGCAGCCAGCATTTTTGTCTCAGTATCGTTGATGAGCAGAATGTCGAGGCCTTTCAGGACTTCAAGCAGCGCTGGCCGATGATCTTTGATCCAATAGTTCATCGTGTCTCCGGCCACCAGACGCGCTTGCGGCATCGCCTCGCGAACACGTCTTTGCAAAACGGGATCGATGTTGGCCAGAAAGAGAAACTCCGAATCGCGGTACGCGTCGGGAATCTTGGGATTGAAGGAGGCAAAGACGTTCAGCTCGGTGTTGTGCGTCTTGGCTTCGTTGAGGTTTTCGAGATAGGAGCCTTCCCAGAAGAAGCTCTTGCCCGCGGTGTGCTCGATGCCGCGCGTGTCGATGTTGCGCGCCTGAAAGACCGCCTCTTGCCGTTTGCCAAAGTCCTCGCCAACTACGGCGATGACGCGCACATCGGTAAAGTAGCTCGCGGAGAGCGAAAAATAGGTGGCCGCGCCGCCCAGGCAGCGCTCGCGCTTGCCCGCGGGAGTTTCTATCGTGTCGTATGCAACGCTGCCTACTACGGTGATGGCCATTTATTTCCTCACTAACTCAATCGCGCTGACTCCGTTACCACCCAAGGTACTTTCCGAAAAGCAGATTCAGTCTCTCCTTCGCCGCTGCGGGAATCGCATCTGGTTTGGTCAGCACGGCGTACTTTGCCGCCGAGGCGCAGGCGCAGTTGCGTTCCTTGGGTATCGCCGCGACGGCGGCTTTGACCACCTTAGCCGCGTTCTCGGCGTTCTGGTGCAGCACACGCACAATCTCCTCGATGGTGACCGAGTCGTGGCCCTCGCGCCAGCAGTCGTAGTCGGTGATCATGGCGATGGTGGCGTAGCAGATCTCCGCCTCGCGGGCCAGCTTGGCCTCCTGCAGGTTGGTCATTCCGATCACGTCCGCGCCCCAACTGCGATAAAGATGCGACTCGGCCTTGGTGGAGAACTGCGGGCCCTCCATACAGACGTAAGTTCCGCCCAGCTTGCCCACCACGCCCGCCGCCGCGCAACCCTGGAAAGCCGCTTTAGCCACCGTCGCGCAGACCGGATCGCCAAAGGCCACGTGGCCCACGATCCCCTCGCCAAAGAAAGTCGCGATGCGATGAAAGGTACGGTCGATGAACTGGTCGGGAATCACAAAATCCGTGGGCTTGTGCTCTTCTTTGAGCGAGCCGACGGCGGAGACGGAGACGATGCGCTCGACGCCGAGCTTTTTGAAGGCGTAGATATTGGCGCGGAAGTTCAGCTCCGAGGGCAGTATGCTGTGGCTGCGCTTATGGCGGGCCAGAAAGGCCACCTTGCGCCCCTCCAACTCGCCCAAAACGAAGCTGTCGGAAGGCGCGCCAAAGGGCGTCTCCACACGCTCTTCGCGCACGTTCGTAAATCCGGGCATGGAGTACAGCCCGCTGCCTCCGATGATGCCAATCTCCGCCTGAGCCATAAAATGCGTCCCTCAGGGGCTAAAGCCCCCAGTTTTATTGGGCATTTTGCAGCAGTCAGGGTTAAAACCCTGACCTACCAGTCGTGCCCTGATACAAAGCAGGTAGATGAAACACGTTCTAGTATAAAGGCAATGGATTGGCTACTCCAGGGACGCTTACGACTATGAGACGTGTTGATAACATTGCACCCCAGGCAGCGTTGCGCGGTAGAATGAACGGCAGCAAGAAGGAAACAGCGAGGAACAAGCGATGGCAGCGTATGCAATTCCTGAAGTAGCGAGCCCCAGGCCGGTGGCGCCGAATGAGGTTCTGTTGGTCGCCAGCGGCGATCTGCGCCAATCGGCCAACGAGGTTTGCTGGCCCGCGCAGGCCGGCATGGAAGCGATGTTAACAGCAGCTTTTCTCGAAGAAGGGGTCAAGCTGCGCCGCGCTCACCCGGTTGACCCGGTTTTGAAGCACGGCTTCATCCATTCGCAGCGAATGGGAATGCAGGTCTTCGAGCAGATTCATCCCGATGCGCCCATCGTGGTGGCCGAGTCTGTCTGGCAATACAGCGCCCATGTGCTGGCCGGACTGCTCTCCCATCGCGGCCCTATTCTCACCGTGGCCAATTGGAGCGGCCAATGGCCCGGCCTGGTGGGCATGTTGAATCTGAACGGCTGCCTGCGCAAGAGCGGCGTTCCCTTTACGACTCTCTGGAGCAAGGACTTCACTGATCCGCTCTTCAAGCGCGGCCTGCGGGAATGGATTAAAAAGAAGAGCTTCACGCACGACACTTCACACGTGCATCCCTTCGATCCGGCCAAGGCGGGCGAGGCCGAACGCGCACTCGGCGTGGCGCTGGCCAATGAATTGCGCAGCAAGAAGGCGTTGCTCGGCGTCTTCGATGAGGGCTGCATGGGCATGGCCAACGCCATTGTCGAAGACTCGCTGATGAACCCCGCCGGCATCTATAAGGAGCGGCTCAGCCAGTCGGCGCTCTATGCCGCAATGCGCGAGGTCAGCGCCGGGGAAGCGCAAAAGATTCGCAAATGGCTCGACGCCAGCGGCATACGCTTCATGACCGGACCCAATGAAGCCACTGATCTGACCGATGCGCAGATACTCGACCAGTGCCGCATGTACATCGCCGCGCTGCGCATCGCCGATGAGTTCGGCTGCGACGCCGTCGGCATTCAATATCAGCAGGGGCTGAAGGACCTGGCGCCCGCCTCCGATCTCGTCGAGGGAATGCTCAACAACGTCGATCGTCCGCCGGCCTACAGCCGCGATGGCCGCGAACTCTATGCCGGCCGGCCGCTGCCGCACTTTAACGAGGTTGACGAGTGCGTGGGCGTCGATTCGGTGGTCACCAATCGCGTGTGGACGGCGATGGGTCTCGACCCGGCCACCACGTTGCACGATGTCCGCTGGGGCGAGCAATATGCCGCCAACGGCTTCGATGAGTTCGTCTGGCTCTTCCAGATTTCCGGCGCAGTTCCCGCCTCGCATCTCGCCGGCGGTTACAAAGGAGCCATCAGCGAGCGCCAGCCGTCCATGTACTTCCGCCTCGGCGGCGGCACGCTGAAGGGCGTATGCAAACCCGGCGAAGTGGTCTGGAGCCGCGTTTATGTCGAAAAGGACCGCCTCAAGGTTGATTTGGGCCGCGCCACGGCCATCTCTTTGCCTGAAGCGGAAACCAATCGCCGCTGGGCCGAAGTCACTCCGCAGTGGCCCGTGATGCACGTGGTCCTGCACGGCGTCGACCAGAACCAGTTCATGGCTCGCCATCCCTCCAACCACATCAACGTGGCCTACGCGCCCACAGCCCAGGAGGCTGACCGCGCCCTGGCCGCCAAGGCAACCATGTTTCATAAGATGGGCCTTGAAGTTCATCTCTGCGGAGTGCACCTGTAGCGCGGAATACGCATGACCGTCCAAAAGATGCGAAGATAAGAAGATAGCTCCCGTTTGATTTCCCAAGCCAGGCGCGGGCTCTCCAGTTACGGATGATCCAGGAGAAACTCGCGATGCGCCGTGTCGCGCTCATCTACAATCCGGCTTCCGGCCAGCACTCCTGGAGGCGTCATGCAGCCATCGACAAGGCGCTCGCCGTCCTCAGCGAAGCAGGCGTTGTAGCCAGAGCGCATGAAACCATTGCTCCCGGCAGCGCCGGGGTGCTGGCCGAGGAGGCCGTGCGCCGCGGCTGCGACACGGTCATTGCCTGCGGCGGCGACGGCACCGTCCATGAAGTCTTGCAGAGCCTGGTCGGGACCAGCGTAGCCTTAGGCGTGGTTCCGCTGGGCACCGCCAACGCGCTGGCTGCCAATCTTGGCCTGCACACCTCACCGGCCAAAGCGGTCCGCAAGCTGCTCACCGCGCTCCCGGTGCGCGTCTCCGTGGGGCAAATCTCTTATCGCGACGCGACCGACGCGACGCGTTCGCGCTACTTCACCGTAACTGCCGGTGTGGGCGCCGACGCACTGTTTTTATCCCGGCTCAATCCCGCTCTCAAGCGGCGCATCGGCTACATCCTTTACCTGATCGAGGGATTTCGCGTCTGGGTCACGCATTCCTTCCCGCTTTTTGAAGCGGCCTTTGAGGAACGCGCCGGCGCCCAACCGCGGGTGGAACTGATCTCCGAGCTACTGGCCGTGCGCATCCGCAACTTCGGCGGCGTGCTCAACAACTTCATTCCCGGCGCCACACTGCACAAGGAAGGCCTTCGCCTGGCGGCCTTCAAGACTCGCAGCCGATTCAGCTACTTCCGTTTCCTGCTCGCGACCTTGTTCGGCCGCGCGACCTTCACCCGCGAGATTGAAGTGCTCGACGCCGTCTCGGTCGAGTGCCGTCCCCGCAACGGCTCCTCGCCGCGCATCCTGGTTGAGGCCGATGGCGAGTTTCTCGGCGATCTGCCGGTGCGCATCGAGATCGTGCCCGACGCCATCACCCTGTTGATTCCCCCCAACGCGAAGCCCTGAAACTACTCCAGCTTCGCGGGAGCAACCACATATACATACTCCAGCGGCTCTTTTCCCGTGTTCGCTACATTGTGGCGAGTCGCTGGCGGGATATAGACCAACGCCGGCGCCGCAAACGGCTGCTCGGCTAGCCCGTCGATCAGCGCCTCGCCCTGGCCGCGCAGGATCACCAAGGCCTCCTCGTTTTTGCCGGTGGTGTGCCATCCAACTGTCGCGCCGGGCTTCAGTTCGCGGCCGCATACGAATTTGTTAAATTTATGTCACATACTAGTATAATATTCGTGCTACGCGTGCAATAATCACTTTTATGGCGCTGTTGCTGCTTCCGTTTACCACGCATCGGTTGGCTGTTTTGTCATTTCTGCTGGCGCCTTGCCTGATGACCGCGCAAGAGGTTTCGTTTACCGGCCGCATCGTCGATCCGCAGGCTCACCCAGTCGCAATGAGTGATAAGGCTTATCCGTCTCAGCTATCAGGAACTGTCGTTGACACGTCTGGCGCGGTGATTGCCGGGGCTACCGTGCAGCTTCGCAGCGCGAACGGTACTTTACAAAAAACGACACATTCCGATAACAACGGCTCCTTCATTCTTTCCGGACTCGCGGCAGGCAGTTATCGACTCGTGGTATCGAATCCCGGTTTTGAAAGCAAAGAAATCCTTGTCACTCTGGGGACCACCGGGACGCCAGCCCCGCTGCGCATCTTTCTGGCAGTGAGCTCCGTGAGCACCACTATCAACGTGCGGGGCCGGGAGGATGAACTCATCGGAATTGCCGAATCCGGCTCTCAAGGCACGGTGGGCGCAGCGGAAATCCAGGATCGTCCGATTCTCCGCTCCGGAGAAGTTTTGGAGACGGTTCCCGGTCTCATCATCACGCAACACGCCGGCGGCGGCAAAGCCAATCAGTATTTTCTTCGCGGCTTCAATCTCGACCATGGCACGAATATCGCCATTTTCCTCGACGGTATGCCGCTGAACCTGCCGTCGCACGCGCACGGCGAGGGCTACTCGGACATGAACACCGTGATCCCGGAGTTTGTGAAGCGGGTGGATTTCGAGAAAGGCCCTTATTACGCCAATGTCGGCAACTTTAGCTCGGCTGCAAATGCCCATGTGGAATTTTTCAAGACGCTGGCTGAGAACTTCTTCAAGGTGGAAGGCGGGACGTATACCTACGGGAGGGCCGTTTTCGGCGTATCGCAAAAGCTCGGCAAGGGCAATTTGCTGTACGGCGGAGAAGAGTATTACTATGACGGCCCATGGGTGCATCCGGATGGTTTTAACAAAATCAACGGATTGCTAACCTACAGCCGGGGCGACGACGCCAATGGCGCCAGCATCACGGCCCACGCTTACCACGGGAAATGGAACTCGAGCGATCAAATCCCCGTTACCGCCCAAGCCCCACCCCCCGTTGGTGTTGGTTTCTTCGGCACGCTGAACCCGTCTGACGGCGGCCACAGCCAGCGTTATAGCTTGCAGGGTGAGGATCATCGCCAAGGCGCAAATTCCGAGTCTAAACTCATGGCCTACGTGTTTTATTACGATCTCGATTTATTTTCCGATTTCACTTACTACCTGATTGACTACAAAAATGACGACCAGTTCGAACAGCAGGACAGGCGCTGGGTGGCTGGGCTGGACGCACACCACACAATTATCAGCCAATGGTTTGGCCGCAAGATGTCCAATACCTTCGGCCTGCAACTCCGCAACGATTGGATCAACAACGGCCTTTACCGGACGGAAAATCGCAAGCGCGCAATCAAAACTGATTATTCCGCCACCGGCATCTCTTTCAACGACGCCATCTGCAACACCTACACATCCACCGTCAGTATCAGCGTGGATGGTGGCGCCCCTACCACTTTTCCCAGCGTTTGCCCGGCTTTACCCCCAACCACGGAGCGGGATAACTTTACGGACTTGATAGGCAGTGCATATGTGGAAAATAAAGTCCAGTGGGCGAACAAATTCCGCTCGGTTGTGGCACTGCGCGGCGATGATGAGAAATTTGTCGTCACCAGCCTGGCTTACCCCTCCGATATCGTGACTTTGCCCGATGGCGCCACCGAATCGGCGAACGCGGCCAATTCCGGCTCGGCCAGTAAGTTTCTGCCCAGTCCCAAAGCCAGTTTGATCTTCGGCCCCTGGGCCAATACTGAGTTCTATTTACAGGGCGGGTTCGGTTTTCACTCCAACGACGGGCGTGGCGCGACACAACAGGTGGAACCGGTTTCGCCGGACTATCCTTACCACGGTACACTCAACACGAAAATCACCCCCCTGGTCCAAACCAAAGGCGGAGAGATCGGCGCGCGCACTACGGCCGTCCCGCATCTGCAAAGTACCCTTGCGCTCTGGTATCTCCGCAGTAATTCCGAACTGTTGCAGGATGGCGACACCGGAGGCACGTCTGCTTCAGAACAGTCTAGCAACCGCTATGGTCTTGAATGGGCGAATTACTACACGCCAACGGAGCATTTGGCGGTTGATTTCGACATTTCTGACTCCAGAGCCCAATTTACCCAAGTAGACCCGGATGATGCGACACAGTACCTCACAAATAGCTCCATCACAATCAATGGCAACCCAGTTGGCTCATACTATGCGCAACAGAGCGATCCGGGGGGCAAGCTTGTGCCGGAAGCGGTCAAGGTGGTGATTTCCTCGGGCATTACACTGCACGATTACAAAGGCTTTTCGTCCAGTTTGCGCCTGCGCTACTTTGGTCCGCGCGATTTGACCTCCGACGGACTTTTTGAGTCAAGTCAAACGGTGTTGCTCAATGGGGAGGTCGGTTATCAGTTTTTCAAGAAATGGCACGTTACGGCCGAGTTTTTGAATATGCTTGACCGCAAAGATGCCGACATTGACTACGCCTATGCCTACCAAATCGCTCCAACAGCCGCGCCGGGATTCGGACGTGTGAACCACCCTACCGAACCGTTTCTGGTGCGATTCGCGCTGGGAAGAAGCTTCTGACGAATGCCGCGGTCATCAACTGAAAGGCCCGGTTGATTGAAAAGCGGCTGAAGAGTCTCAATTCTCAGCCGCTTTTTCATCTCAATGCTTGTGCGGATGCCTATGCTTCGACTCTGAGGGCGGCATCAGCGCGTGCGCCGGAACGGTCATCACCAGGCGTCCGTGCTGCACGCCCTTCAGGCCGATCAGCCGGTCGGCAAACTGGGATACATGGGCCGATTTTCCATGCACGATCAGCACCTCCAGGCAGGAGTCGTGGTCCAGGTGCGCATGGCTGGTAGAGACCACCAGTTCGTGCTGCGCGTGCTGCAGCTCGGTCAGCTTTTCGGTGATGCCGCTGGCATGGTGGTCATAGATCAGCGTGATCGTGCCCACCACGATCGCATCCGGCGCGGCGGTCTGCTCGGTCACCAGCCGGTCGCGAATCAAATCCCGGAACGCTTCCGAGCGGTTGGTATAGCCCCGCCGTTCGATGGAGCGGTCAAATCGCTTCAGAAGATCGGAATCCAGCGCGATGCCAATTCTGCTCAAAACGCCCACTTGAACTCCCAGAACAAAGCTTGTTTCTCCAAAAGAAGTTTCAGAGTAGCACAAAGACGAAGTTCTTGCTACCGAGCTCCTGATTCTTCGGGGAATAACGATTTGCTGAAGTGCGGCTTCCCTGCGCGCCGTCTCCGCATGTAACAACCGAAGCCGTCGAGCCCGGTCCTCGCTACTTCTTCTTTGCCTCTGGACCAGCCACCGCCGGCGCTGCTGCCTCGCCCTGCAGAATCTCAACCGCCTCCGGGGGCAGCGGCTTGTCGGCGTTGGCCGCGAGCAGGCTTACCTGCCACATCTCGGTCTCGGTCAGCACACCCTTGAAGGCCGGCATTCCCGTCAGCCGGATGCCGTTGGCCACCTTCCAGAACGTCTCGCCCGGCGGGTCGTCGCTCACCCCAATCGCCGCGCTGTCCCGATGCTTTTCCCATAACGGCGGCGCGGGGGGAAACATGTGCGCGCCAAGAACGGAAGGCTTGCCGTGAAGCCCGTGGCAAACCGCGCATCTCTCGCTGTATACGTGCGCGCCCAACATCAGGTTGTCTTCATCGGCCTGGATGGGCGGGGTCTTCACCAATTCGCGTTCGATGCGCGCATGGAGCGCCATCCCGCTTAACTGCTTTTCATGGGGCACTGGCCGGTCGGCCACGGCCACCGGAGGTTTCCCAAGCCACAGCCAACCCAGCAGGGCAACCGGCAGCAGCACGATCCCCAGAAGCATTCCCAGCAGGAAACGTCCCATCTTCGTTCCCTCCCCTGTCGCTATCCATCCTAGAGCATATTCGGGCAGGCGCGCGATGCGATATTCTTTCGTCCTTTCGTCTCGCGAAGCGTAAGAACCCAGGACTCCCGAATCGGGCAGGGCCAATCGTTTTCCAGTCCGGCGATAGCAGCAAGTCCATCGTCTCGGCCTTGACGAGCCAGCTTGGGAAAGGTGGCGGGCAAACGACCTCGTCGAGCAATAGACTCGTCCTTCGAGTTGATCTGCGGAATACCCATATCCCGGCCTTATGAGGAATCTGCAGAATTCGATTCAAAAACAAACGAACCGCCCTGGATTCAGGGCGGTTCGAGAAAATCTCAACAAATCGACGCGAGGGCATATCTCAGGTACATTTCAGAACGGAATGTCGTCGTCGGAAATCATGGTCTCGTCCTGGCCATTGGCTGCTGCCGGGGGACGCTGGTCGAAACTGGCCGCCGAAGTCGAGGAGTTTGCCCCGCGGCTATACCCGCCAGCGCCTTCATCGCGGCTCGTCAGCAGGATCAATTCATTGACAATGATCTCAGTACGATAGCGTTTCTGGCCGGTTTCCTTGTCGTCCCAGTTGCGGGTCTGAATCTTGCCCTCGATATACAGCTTGGAACCCTTCTTCACATAATCGCGGACGATTTCGGCGGTACGATTGAAGGCCACCAGGTTGTGCCATTCGGTGCGATCCTGCCAATTGCCCTGCGCGTCCTTTTGTCGGTCGCTTGTGGCCAGTGCGAGGTTGGCAACCATCACGCCACTGGCGCTGGAACGAATCTCCGGGTCCTTGCCCACATTGCCCAAAAGGGTTACCTTGTTTACGCTTCTTGCCATGTCATGTACTCCTGTAATTGAAAAGGATAACAGAGCTTCAAACGCCAAAGGAGCCTTGTGCTGTTGCGCAAAGCTCCGGCTCTGCAGGAATCTCCCGGCAGGCCGCCTGAGAAAACGCGCTGAGGATGGCCGCCAGCCAATCCCGTTCCCTACTGCTTGCCGAAGCGAACGGCAATGCCGGTCGTGAAGCCCAGGCTGTTCTGCTGGGTCGAGCCGAAACCGGTTAGAAAGTACTCTGGCGCAACGCGCACGGAGACGCGCGGGGTCAGGTTGTAATCCACGGGAATGCTGGCGCTGGCCGCAAACGTGTTTCCATCCGGCCAGAGGCCAAACAAAGTGGACTTGCCGCTATAGTTGGTGCCCAGGTCGCCTGAGAACTTTCCGTGGATGAATCCGCCCAGGATACGGCCGGAAACAGAGAACTTCGGCTGCAGGTAGAAGCGGTACGTCGGTCCAGCCAAAGCGGCGTATTCGCTGATCGCCGGGTTCGTGATCTGGTTGCCCGAGACATTGGTGAAACTGCCCACATAGGCGGTGCCATAGTAGCCGCGGCCATCCACGGTCACACCCAGCCGCTCGTCAAAATAGCGTGTCATGCCAACGTTCCATGCGTATTCGTGTGCGCGCTCCAGCGTGGAGCCGGGAGTAAAGCGCAAATAGCCCATCCCGGTATACGTCTCATAGCGATGATCGAAGGCCTCATGGATGGCCGCGGCGCGGCGCTGTGCGCGGCGAGCGCGGATACGGGCCTGGACACTCAACTGGCCCGTAGACTGCGAGGCCTGGTCTTGAGTCTGTGCCGCGTCCTTGGCTGCAACCGCGGGGTTGCTGCTCGAAGTTGAGCTTTGGGCCGAAGCGGTGGTTACGGCAGCGAAACCCAGCGCCAGCATTAGGGCAAGACGGCGAGAAGAAGACATCGGTATCGGGTTACCTCCACGGGAGTACGAAAGCACACAGCCGCCTTGTGCGGGCAGTGCTCCCCCCTTAAGGTATTAAACCACCTCGGGGGGAGCTTTCGGGCGAGCCTGCACCGGATTGGACGCGCGAAGGAGCGATTCGCACCGGATGAGCTACTTGATGGCCTTCAGATCGGCTTGCAATTGGGCCTGGTCGAAGCCGGCGGGGGAGCCTTTTACGGTGAGCCAGTTCTGGCCGAGCAGCGTATGAGCCTCGTCGCAGTATTTCTTCCAGAAAGCCAGGGTCATGGTCTTCTGCTGGCCCCAGGTGATGCAGGTGAAGCCGTTGGCGTCGTACTTGGGCACAAAGACGCAGTGACCGCCCCAGCTGCCTGGCTTTGCCTTGGCGCCCCCGTTGGGCACCACGTCCCACACATCTTGCGTCTGGGCCGTAAGCGGCAGGGCCAATCCGATGTAGACGCCGCCGAACAGGGCGATGGACTGATGAATCTCGGTCAGCTTGGCAGGCTTGGGATCGGCAAAGGCCAGCAGCGGGTGGCCGGCAAAGCCGTTCTGCTGCCAGTCTTTCAAAACGTCCAGTTCGACGCCCCCGTTGTCGGTGTTCGGGTTGCCGGGGACGTAGCCGTCCCACTTTTCGTAGTAGCTCTCGATGGTCGCGTCGGGGACGGTCGCCTCGCTGCCGGTATTGGCGGTCCACACCTGGACGGCGTGACCGCATCCGGCGATCGTGCAGTCACCCAGCGTGTCGTTGAGCATCATGCCCCAGCTGGCAATACCCTTGGTCCAGTCAGCAGCCGGTGGAGGCGGCGGCAGCGCCGGCGTTAGGTAGTCGCCGAACGCCAGCGTGCGCGTGTCGGTCTTGATGGCCTTGCGGCCAAGCTTCATCTTCGAGTGATCCGTCATGGGGGATTCTCCTTGCGTGGGAATAGCCGCAGCGGGAAGGCCGTTCTCCAACCCGGCAAACTGTCCGTCTGCGGGTGTCCCGGCGCGGTATGGCGAAACTGTGTCAAATCCGGAGACGTTTGTCCAGCAAATCTTTGTATTTGTTCAGAGATTCACTCAGGAACACGAACAACGGCAGGTCCCGCGGCTCCGCCGCGCCGTGCCCAAGAGAACAGCTCTGGCGATGCAATCCTCTGTGGCTCGATCAATTAGCTTATTTCAGTCCCTGCGGCCTTTCCCAGCGGATCGTTGTCGCGGTCGGTCACTTCGATCAGCGCGGCCAGCTTCGCCGCCAATTCCGGCGTCCAGCTTGACTCAGCCGCGCGCCAGCTCCAGTTGCCCGCCGCAACGGCCGGAGTGTTCATCCGAGCCTCGGAACTAAGCCCAAGCAGATCCTGCGCCGGGGCCATAGCCATCTGCGCGACGCTGGCCTCGATAGCGCGAATCAGCGGCCAGACAGGATTGCCGCCCACCCGACCCACGTAAGCCTCGACTGCGCGCTGCTCCGCCTGGTCGGCCGTCTGCCACCAGCCCAGCGTGGTGTTGTTGTCGTGCGTGCCGGTGTAGGCCACGGTGGCTGGGCTGAGGCGGTGGGGCAGGTGGATGTGCGCGCCCTTGTTGCCGAAGCCGAACTGGAGAACCTTCATCCCCGGCAGCCCGAGAGCCAGCCGCAGCGCGTCCACTTCGGGCGTGATGAGGCCCAGATCCTCGGCCACCAGCGGCAGCGGCCCCAGGGCGGCCCGCAGTGCGCGGAACAGCTCCAGCCCCGGCGCCTTGGCCCACTTGCCCTTGACCGCTGTCTTCTCCGTGGCGGGAATCGCCCAGTACGCCTCGAAGCCGCGGAAGTGGTCGAGGCGGACAATGTCATACAGCTCACAAGCGCGACGGACGCGCTCGATCCACCAGTCGAAGCCCCGCGCGGCGAGCACGTCCCAGCGGTAGAGCGGGTTGCCCCAGCGCTGGCCGGTCGGCGAAAAGTAGTCGGGGGGCACGCCGGCGATGCGGATCGGCTTCAGATCCTTATCCAGCTCGAAGAGCTCCGGGTGAACCCAGACATCTGCCGAGTCCATGCTGACAAAGATGGCGACGTCGCCCATGATTCTGATTGCCTTGCGTGCGGCAGCCTCGCGGAGTTGGTTCCACTGAAGCGAGAAGGCAAACTGCAAAACCTGCTCCGCGGCGACCTGCTGCGCATTCGCGATCAGGGCCTGGCCGAGAGACTCCGACTCACGGCGCCGCAGCGGCTCAGGCCACTCGACCCAGGCGCCTGTATTGAACTTGCGGCGCAATACGGCATAAAGGGCGTAGTCCGCAAGCCAGCCTGCTTGGGCCCGGCAAAACTCCTGATACTGCCTCCACTGCGCGGCGAGCTTCGGGTCGCCGGGGCCCCGGTCAAGGAAGTTGCCTGCCGCCTCGTGGAGGAGCGGGGACTTCCGCTGCTCCACCTCGCCAAAATCCACAGGACCGCTACGCCCAGCCAGGCCAGCGATGCGCTCAGGAGCGATCCACCCCCAGTCGGAAAGGAATTCGAGGCTAATGAGAGAGGGATTGCCCGCAAAAGCCGATGTACCCGCATAAGGAGAATTGCCGTAGCCGGTGGGGCAGAGCGGCAAAACCTGCCAGACGTGCTGCCGGGCCTGGGCAAGAAAGGCGACGAACTCATAGGCCGCAGGGCCCAGATCGCCGATGCCTCCATACGAGGGCAACGAACTGACGTGCAGCAGCACTCCCGAAGAACGCTGAAATTCCATTTCCCTATTATCGGCTGGATGGCGCAAAGGGCAATTCGATACCGCCGCCAGCAACTATAATCCGTCTGTCTGGTAGAAAAAGCGGTCAAAAATCCGAGCAAATTCCCCGAGGAACAATCTCTTGCATAGACATCTCAATCGGTTCTTCATTTCACTGCTGGCATTATCGGTTTTTACACTGCCGTTTGGCGTTGTGGCACGCGCCGCAACAGCGAAGTCCATCGCTCCCCAACCCATTGCTCTAGCCGCGGGCTGGCAGTTGCAGGATGCAGCCAAGGTACCGCAAGCAGGCGCGGAAGTCGCGGCTGCGGCCTTCAACGCTTCTGGCTGGTACAACGCCACCGTTCCGGGCACCGTGCTCACCACGCTGGTAAACAATCGCGTCTATCCCGAGCCTCTTTATGGAGAGAACAACCGGCCCGAAACGATTCCCGAGAGCCTTGCCCGCGCCTCCTACTGGTACCGGACCGTGATCGAAATTCCCAACTCCTATGCCGGAAAGCACGTCTGGCTCAACTTCGACGGCATCAACTACGCGGCAACCATCTGGGTGAATGGCGCGCAGGTGGGCACGATGCGCGGCGCATTCAGCCGCGGCGTTTTCGACATCACGGCCAGCGTGAAGCCCGGCAGGCAGGCTGTGGTGGCCGTGCTGGTCGAGCCGCAGCCGCATCCCGGCGTCCCGCATGAGCACACCTTGATTGCGGGTACGGGAAAGAACGGCGGCATCACGGCTATCGACGGACCCGCCTTCCTCTCCACCATCGGCTGGGACTGGATTCCGGCCATTCGCGACCGCGACACCGGCATCTGGCAGAAGGTCTTCCTCTCGGCCACAGGCCCGGTGCTGGTGAAGAACCCGCTGGTTACCACCGACCTCCCGCTGCCCCGCACGGACTCGACCGACGTTGCCGTTCAGGCCACCGTTCTGAACGTCAGCGATAAGCCGATGAAGGGCGTCGTCACAGGCAGCATCGAAGAGATTAGGTTTGAGCGGCAGGTCGAACTGGCCCCGCACAGCAAGCAAATCGTCAGCTTCGACCCGAAAAACACGCCGGCGCTGCACATCGAGCATCCGCGGCTGTGGTGGCCGAACGGTTACGGCGCGCAGAATCTCTATAAACTGCATCTCACCTTCAAGCTGGGAAACGCCGTTTCTGATGGCCAGGATGTCGAGTTCGGCGTGCGCAAAATCACATACAGCGTTCCTGGAACCGACACCCTCACCATCTCCGTCAATGGCGTTCCTGTCTTCATTCGCGGCGGCAACTGGGGACTGGATGAGGCCCTCAAGCGCATCCCCCGCGAGCGGCTCGAAGCCGAAATCCGCATGCACAAGATGGCCAATCTGAACCTGATCCGCAACTGGGTAGGCCAGAGCACCGGCGAGGACTTCTACGAACTCTGCGACAAGTACGGCATCCTGGTCTGGGACGAGTTCTTCCAGCCCAATCCCTCCGACGGTCCCAACCCGACCGATATGGACACCTATGTCGCCAACGTGCGCGAAAAGATCCTGCGCTTCCGCAATCATCCCTCGATCGCTGTCTGGTGCGCGCGCAACGAAGGCTTTCCGCCGCCTGAGATCGACGCCGTGCTGCGCAAGCTGATGGCCGAACTGGAGCCCACCCGCCGCTACCAGCCCAGTTCCACCGACGGAGCCGGCGTTCGTTCCGGCGGCCCTTACTTCTGGCGTACGCCACGCGAGTATTACAGAGTCACCGACGATTTCTTCAAAACGGAAACCGGCAGCGTCTCGGTACCAACGATCGAGTCCATCCATGGCATGATGCCCAGCAAAGACTGGGAGACAATCACCGACGACTGGGCCGAACACGACATGGCCAAAGGCGCGCAACGCGGAGACACGTACCCGGCCGTGCTGGCCAGCCGCTACGGCAAGATCGCCAACCTCGCCGACTTCGCCCGCAAGGCGCAGTTGATGAATTATGAAGCCTTCCGCGCCATGTACGAAGGGCGCAACGCGCGGATGTTCCATCCCACCACCGCCGTGATTACCTGGATGAGCGACCCAGCGCAGCCCAGCTTCGTCTGGCAGCTTTATCACTACGACCTGGAGCCCAACGCGTCGCTCTTTGCCGTCAAGAGCGCGGGCGAGGTGGTGCACATTCAATTCAACGAGGCCGATGGCACGTTGCAGGTGATCAATAACCTGCCCACGCCGGTGACGGATGCAGTTGCGCGCGTCTCCATCTACCATCTCGACGGGGCGCTGGCTTCGCAGTATGACACCAGGGTGACGGCCGAGCCCAGCTCCGCCACCAGCCTTGGCGAAGTAAAATTCCCCGCGCTGCTCGCTTCAACCCACTTCCTGAAGCTGGAACTCATGGACGCTCAGGGGAAGCCTCTCTCGTCGAACTTCTACTGGCGCGCAGAGCCGGGCTATCCGGACGTTCTTACGGATCTGAACACAATGCCTACCGTCACGCTGGAAGCTCAGATCGAGCGCAAGGACGCTGACGGCAAGCGGCTGGTGACGGTCACGCTGCACAACCCCACCGCCAGCATTGCCCTCATGGCTCATCTGCAACTGCGCCGCGCCTCTTCCGGCGAGCGCGTGCTGCCGGCCTACGCCAGCGACAACTACGTATCACTCATCCCCGACGAGAGCCGGAGCATCACGATCGAAGCGGATGCGAAGGCTTTCAACGGGGAAGACGCGCTGGTGGTGGTCGATGGCTGGAATGTCACCGTCGCGCCGGCCTCGGCGGCGGGCGTTTCCATCGCGCCCAACATCGACGCCCAGCCTGAGCACTCGCCATTCACCGGGCTGCCCTTCCAGACGGTCGGCCTGCGCTAATACATCCCGGTCTCAAACAATGCAAAAGGCCCGCAACCATAACGGTTGCGGGCCTTTTGCATTGATACCGGGAAAATCTCCCTGTTACATCGCCGGAACTTCTTCACCATTCTTGGCTTTCGGAATCCGGATGCGATTGTGCTTCTTGTAGTCGTCCATGATTGTGCTCAGGAAAACATTGAACGCCTCCGAACGGCGTTGCTCCAGAATCTCGTCGCGGGTCTGGTCAAAGTTCTTCGCAATCTCGTCGGCCGAGGGCTGCTGTTTGTCCAGAATCTTCGCTACAACGCCTGTTCTCCCCGTGTTGACTGGCCCACTGAAATTGCCGGGGTTCAAGTCAAAGAGCTGCGGAGCCACCTGGCCTACCTGGCCGAAATCTGGCACCTGACCGGTCTCGCTGATCAGGTCACTGGTCTTCACGCTCGCACCCACTGCCTTGGCAGCCTTGTCCAGATCGTTCATTGACTTGGCCTTGTCCGCCAGATCTTTGGTCTTCTGGTTCAGCAGGCCGGGAAGCTGCTGATTGCGGTAGTCTTCGGCAACCTGGCTCTTCCAGTCGGCAAAGTTGGGCGCGTGCGCCGGGACGATTTCTGCAACCTGGAAGATCGCGTAGCCCTCGCCGGTGGATGCCATCTGCGGCGGGTCGCTCTGCTTGGACTCAAAGGCCTTCCCAAGAATCTGGGCGGAGTCGGGCAGCGCGGCAATCACGCCCTGCGCACCAACGAGCGGAGTCGTTGTCAGTTGCAGGTGATGAGCCGCGGCGGTCTTCGCCAGACCGTTCTTGATAGCCTCGGAGGCCAAAGTCCGCGCGTAATTCTCTTCCACAGCGGCAGCCTTCTGGCGAATCAGCGTGGCCTGGATTGTCGGCAGCACCTCGTTCAGAGACTCGGTGTGCGCCGACTGCCGTTCCTCGACCTGCACAATGTGATAGCCAAACTGAGTCTTCACAATCTTTGTATCGCCGATCTTCTGGGTAAAGATTGCATTGTCAAACTCTGGCACCATGGTGCCGCGGCGGGCAAAGTCCAACTCGCCGCCCCTGTCCTTGCTGCCGGGGTCGTCGGAGTTCTTCTTGGCCAAATCCGCAAAGTTCGCGCCGCCCTGAATCTGCTTGAGCAGCCCCTCTGCCTTGGCCTTGGCCGCGGCATCGGTCTTGGCATCGGCGCCGGAGGGCACCTTGATGAGAATGTGCCGCGAACGGGCCTGCTCCGGAACCGCGTAGTCGGACTGGTGCGCGGTGAAGTACTGTTTGATCTCCTGCTGGCTGGGTTGCGGCACCCCGCCGGGCAGGTCACCCGGAGTGAATGCAAAATACGAAATCTTGCGCTGCTCCGGCACTGCCGATGCGTAACGCGCGCCGTTCTTCTTGAAGAAGCTCTCCAGTTCGCCGTCCGAGGGGTTGATGGTCTTGCGCAGGTCGTCCGATGAAATTACGGCGTACTCAAACTTGATCTTGACGTTTTCCTTGCGATAGCTGTCGCGCACTTCCTGGCCGCTTACCGTGGCCCCGGCAGTGACCAGCGCCTGCAGCCGCCGGATAATGATATCCTGCTTCACCTCTTGCTCAAACTGCGCGACAGACAGGTTGAAATTCCTGGCGACAAAGTCGGAATACCGGTCGGTGCCGATGAACTGGCCATTGGGAAAGAGGAACTCGCCAAACTGGCCTTTATGCAGGAACGCGCGCACATCGTCGTCCGAGGCGCTGATGCCAACCTTCTCGGCCTCAGCCAGCAGAACCTGCTGCTGGACCAATTGCTGGCCAACCCGCTGCTCGACCAGGCGCATGATCATCGGGTTGTCAGCGTATTGCGGATTCTGCCGCTGCAACTGTTGACGGGCCATCTGGCTCACCCTCTCCTGGCTCACCGTCACACCCGTAGAAAGGAAGCGGCTGTACCAAGTGGGGTAAATCGTGGCATAGGTGTCAGCGGTCGAGGCTCCCATGCCGGTAAGGCCGGGAATCAGGTAGATCACCATGCCCACCGAAGCGGCGGCAATGACAATGACGAAGAATGCCTTGACTACACGGCTGTCTCTTTGCAGGAAACGAATCATGGATGGACTAGGACCTTCAACTCTCTATGCGCAGACAGCTCACGCCCTCCTGAGCCAGCACGGTTGCGGCTGGATGCGGGCATCGGACCGGACACGCAATTCTCGCTCGATGCGATTCTTTGCAATTATAGACGACAGAGAACCGGTGAGGACATTCTCAAATGCGCAATGGGCGCCCCAGCATCGCTGGGGCGCCCACTGTCTGCCTGCAAATTGCCCCGATGCTTACCGCCAGTAGTAGTACCCGCCCACAAAATAGTACGGACGGTAGTACACGGGCGGATAGGCATAATACGGGCGGCCATAGGGGTAATAGCCGCGCCGGTAAAGGGTCGGGCCGCCAGGATAAAGCCCCTGCGCCAGCCGGGCCGCCTCTTGCGCGTTCACCGGTGTGACCGTCAGCGCGGTTTTCAGATGGAAGTCCACCCGAGCCTCGGAGGGAATCCAGACGCCCGGCCCGGAAGAAGCTGCTGAAGCCGCCGTGCCTGCTGCCACCCCCGCCCCGGCTCCTATAGCGCAGCCAACACCGCGGCCAGCAGCACAACCGATAATCGTGCCCAGAATTCCGCCGCTAACGGCATTGTTCACCGTCCGGCCGGCCTTATCCGGTCCCTTGACTTTGAACTGGTCGGTATCGAGCGGGTAGTTCTGCCCGCCCAGATCCAGCGAGACGAGCTTCAGCGACAGCTCGGAGCTTCCGCCCAAATCGCCCGACTTCGTATTCTTGACCGCCGCTACCACGCCGTGAACAGTGGCGCCGCGCGGAATGGCCAGCACCCCGCCAACCGCTACATCCTGAATCACCATGAACTGCACCGGCTCGCCGTCCTTGGCTCTCTTGCTGTTCACCGGCTCGCTGGTCCGCAACTGCAACAGCGTTCCCTGGGGAATGGTCACCGGCCCCTTGGGAGCTTCATACGCCTGAACCGGAGGCCGCGCCGGCACATACTGGGGCCGAGCTGACGGAGGCGGCGGAGCCTGAGGCTGCCCCTGATCCTGGGCCGCATCCGGAGCCGGGCCGCTTCCCAGATCAGCTGCTGAGGCCGGAGCGGCCTCGTCGTCCGGCTGGCTCCCGGCATTCTGCTGATCACTTGCTTCAGCCGCGGCCTGCGGATTGCCGATCTTTAGGTTGTTGTTCACCTTGGTCACGCCCGGCACATGGCTGGCAATCGACTCCGCCAGTTCGCTGGAGGCCGCTGTCGAGACCGTTCCAGAGAGCGTAACCTCGCTCTGAATCGTGGCCGCGGTGATCATGTCGTCCTTCAGCGCCCTGGAAGCGTCGAGAGCATGCACCACGTCCATCTCGATCTGGCCGTCCGAGCGGGTCGTCGCCGCCGCTGCTGCGGGTGCGGCTGTATCCTGGGCCGGCGCCATCGCGCCGCACAGCACAACCACCGCCGTCCAGATCAGCGCCTGAGGGAAAACTCTTTTGAACAATGGCCGATTCATGATCTTGTTTCTCCTGAGCCTGAGATCCTGCTCCCGGTTCACCCTGATTAGACGGGCATTTACGGAAGCCGTCATCGGTGTGAACCCGGACGCGGGGGAAAAGTTCCGCGAAGCAAAAACAGGGACTGGCGCATTTCGCTTTTGCTATCAACTTCCGTGCCCCATCCTTTCCGCTTTCTTCTGCGGAAAGGGTGGGAAACCAATGAAGTCCAAGACTAGAGTGTTTCCCAAACCGCTCTGGTTCTCTGACCGATTGTCGCTATACCAGGGATGGGCGCCCCACCCTCGGCGCGTTTTTGCCCTTGCTCCCAACACCAAAGTTGAAGACGGCGATTCCGGAGGGAGCGGGGGCTTCAGCCCCCTGAAGAATGGGCCAAACATCTGGGCCTTTAGGCCCGGATCGGGCCGATCCGAAGCAAATACAACTGGAATACCAAGGTGGGATGCAGCCCCCCAATCGAAAAGCACAAGCCCCAACCGTGCCAAAATCAGCCCAAATACGCGCACTTAACGGCTGTTTAACTTCAATTCTGAAGAAAAATCTCCGCTTTCAATCGGGCCTTTCGCCACAATATTGACGCCTGCACCCCGTCATTCCTTCGATGCGAAACTCTCTCCAAAAAATCAACGCCCCGAACGCAGACAAAAGCGCGGCGTTTCTCTGCTTGCAGGCATACACAGAACCTGTGAAAGCGCCGCGCCAATCTGTTCCCTATTCCCTGCTCCCTATTCCCTGCTCTTCAGCGCCTGATCGACGGCGTCAGCCAGCGTCTTCAACCCGGCGGCCACATCGGCGCCCAGGTGAACCCGCAGGGCCCGGCGGCCGCGCGACTCCAGCACCGCCAGATCCCCGGCAGCCTGGGCATCGATGACAACGCCAAAGCTCAGCTTCTGCCCCGGAATGGCCACATCGACGCCGTGGTCAGAGGTAATCTGCAGGAAAACGCCGCTGTTGGGGCCGCCTTTATAGTCCTGGCCCGTAGAGTGGAGGAAGCGCGGGCCAAAGCCCAAACATGTCGCTATGTGCTTGGCATCAAGTACTTTATGACGCAATCCCTGAATCGCCGCTTCGTACTCGGGGAACATGGGCAGAAAAGCCAAAGCAGCAAAATAGTCGCCGGATTGAATTTGGTCGAGATGCGCGCGCAACAGGCCGGCGAGCGTCTGGCTTGGCGCTGCCGCCTTGAGTTTGGCGGCGTAGGCTTCGGTGGCGTAAACCTTGATGCCTTCGTCCACCAGCACAGGCTCGCGCACGGCCAGCTTGCCCGACTGCTCGTAGGCCGAGGTCAGGGCGCGAGTCTCGATCTTGGCCGACTCCACGTCCGGCTGGTTGAATGGATTGATGCCCATCACCGAGCCAGCCACGGCGGTCGCGATCTCCCAGGTGAAGAACTGGCCAAAGATCTCGTAGAGGTCCGCAATCTCAATGTCGATGACCGGATGACCGGAAGCCGCCAAATCAGCCACCTTGGCGTCCAGTGCCGCGTCGGCGGCCTCGTCGGCCGTGCCCGAATAGCGGATGTAGGCAAAGATGCGGTCGTTGCCGTAAATCTCCGGCGCCGCAATGGCTTCGCGGTCCACCGGCGTAATGCCCTTGCCCAGCTTTCCGGTGGACTCGGCGATCAACTGCTCCATCCATGCGCCCAGGTCGTAGATCTCCGGCGAGGTAAAGATGGTGATCTTGTCGCGTCCGGCGTTGGCCGCCGTGCCCAGAAGCAGGCCCAGCTTGACTGCCGGATTCTCAGCCGGCGCCAGCTTGGCCGACGCAACCGCCTTGGCCGCTTCGGCCAGCAGCTTCATTGTGTCGAGGCCGGCCACCGTCGCTGCAACCACACCAAAGTTCGAGAGCGCCGAAAAACGCCCGCCGATCTGCGGATCGCCATAAAAGATCTGCCAGAAGCCTTCTTCCTTGGCCACTTGCTCCATCTTTGAGCCGGGATCTGTGATGGCCAGGAAATGGCTTCCGGCATTCTTCGCTCCCACCGCTTCCTTCATCTCGTTGAAGAAATACTGTTTGAGAATGTTCGGTTCCAGCGTCGAGCCGGATTTGCTGGCCACGACGACCAGCGTCTCAGCCAGATTGACCTTGTCGCGCGAGGCCTTGACCTGCGCCGGGTCAGTCGAGTCCACGATGTGCAGCGCCGGGAAGCCCGGCTGTTGGCCGAAGGTGACACTCAGCACCTCGGGGCAGAGGCTTGAGCCGCCCATGCCCAGTAGCAGCACGGACTTGAACCCGGCGGCCTTCACATCGGTGGCCAGCGCGGCAAAAGCTGCCTCGTCCTTCTGCTGGCGCTCGACGATGTTGATCCAGCCAAGCCACTTTTCCTCGCCGTCGCGCGTCCACAAGCCTGGGTCCTTCTGCCAGAAGCGGCCAACCTTGTCGTTTGTCGTCCAGTCGGCGGCTGCCTGATCTACGGCGCCGCGAAGCTCATGAGGTAGTGCGAATCGTATGCTCATATCGTTATTCATTGTCGCTCAAAGACGCGATTTCTGAAACAAGCGACATTCACAGCAGAAATTCCGTCTGGGAGGATCCGAGAGAAGACCGCCTATCGGGCCACAGCGTCCAGATTGCGCTCCAGAACCGCCTTTTCGGCTAAAACGCCCTGCGAATTCCGGGTTCCAAACCAGCCTTGGGCCGCCCGCCGCGGCAATCACCTTGGCCCTCAACGGAAATGGGGGGCTGAAGTAATACAAAGCGCCAACAGTGAACCCCTGCGACCGGCTTGTTGCCACGAAAGACAATATCGGTTCAGAACTGGATTTCACAATCTACCAGCACTCAAACACGACCAGAGGCAAGGTCTTCCACCCCGCAACCATGCTTTCGTCAGTGCGGGAATCCTGGAACGGAATTCCATACACCTTTTCGACGTCTCTGTTGCCAAAGCCCATCAAGAATCTTCCATAGGAGCGGAAGTTGCAACAGCGGGACCAGAAGTAGATCGCCCCGCCCCTGCAACGCCCTCGCGCATATTTGCAGGTTCCGTCGACGAACGACCGTAGTCGAGATCGCGAGCCTCAGCTTCTATGCCGATTCCAGGCAGCAGTCCCCACGCACGATTCGGGGGAAGGTCGATCCAAAGTGTGCGGCCGAGCAAGTGGCCCGGCCCCCAATCGGGGTTATAGCCCCAAAAACGGCGTCGATGGCCAAAGGCAATCTTGCCTCCGTAACAGCCGAGGCGGCTTGCGCCAGAGCGCGATTTGTCGCACAGACAAAAATGGGTACATCAATAGTCCAAAGCAGGACTTCAATTGCATCCCGCGTCTCCCTGAAGGTACAGGACACAATCTCCCCAAGGCATTCTCTTTCTAAAGAGGGCATATCCGCGATTGAGCTGAGCGAAAGGAGTCCTATCTGCGTTCCAAGGCACAAGCCTCCAATTCTGAAAGAGTACTTTCACTACTTCCCAGATCATTAGGGATCAGCCAACGACCTTCAGCCAGCCTCAGTCATTACTTCTCATCCGGCCAACGAGGCGTTATGCGCATCAGCTCCAACCCTCCCAGATTCTCCACTGCAAACTCCGGCGAAACCGCGGGAACAGCCACAATGCCTCCCATCGGCAACTCCAGCGCCTCGAAGTCTGGCCCGGAGATCTTCGCCGCTCCTCCGGCCACAAACAGGTACTGGAGTCCAAGGGCCGTCTCGCCTTCGCCGGGCAGGCTGGAGCTCGCCCGGCTGCCGGCAACAGCGATGCGCTCCACGCGGAAGTAATCCCCCTCGATGAGAATGGTCCGGTCGGCCAGCACCTTCGCCGGAACCTTGCCGGCGCAAGTCACGAGGCGTGTGGCTTCCAACGATTTCTCGATATGCAGCTCGCGCCCCCGCCCATAGTCGTACATGCGGTAAGTCAGGTCGCAGTTCTGCTGGGTCTCCAGAAGAATCGATCCCGGCCAGATGGCGTGAACCGTTCCCGCATCCACAAAGACCATGTCGCCGGGGACCACATCAATTAGGTTCAGGCTGTTTTCCAGCGTGTCACTCTCGATCTCCGCCTTGATCTGGTCCAAGGTTAGGCCCGGCTTGAGCCCGCAAGCCACCTGCGCGCCCGGCTCAGCAGCCAGCGCGTACCAGCACTCCGTCTTGCCGCGCGGATCGCCGTACTTCTGGGCCATGCGGTCGTCCGGATGCACCTGCACGCTCAACTTCTGCTTGGCAAAAATGACCTTGATCAGCAGTGGCGATGCGCTGCCCTCGCCACTACGCGGGGCAGCCGGCCCCAGCAGAGCCTCGGCAGCCTGGGCAAAGAGCGCGCCCAGCGCCTGACCGGCGTGCGCGCCGCTCATGACCAGGCAATGATCGCCCGTCAGCCAGGCTTCGCCGAGGGGTTCGGCTTCGGCGGTCTTGTCGTACCACGGGCGAAGGTTTTCGAAACCCCAGACGCGCTCGGAAAAGCTGGGTGCGATAGGAAAAGGAGCCCATGCAGAAGAATCAAATTGTGAAAGAATTGCCACGAGTATTGCCCCTTTCCTTCAGGAAGACATGCCAGTCTCGCGCTCATCTACCAGAGCGCTCCGGGCAAGCCGCTGCAACTTCACTCTACCAGACAAGTAACCCGGCCCGACGCCCTGCACATTCCGCTCTTCTGTCCGCCCCGCACGACTTAGGTGCCAGCAAATGGACCCTCGATCCCGCTGCGGCTTGCTCCATTCTCCCTTAAGCGAATAACCTAGGCTTTGTAGACTTTCGACTTCAGGGCATATGGTCAGCATTTCTTCCGTCAAGCCCTGAGGTTAGGCAATCAAGGGACATATTTCATGAGAACGGATCATGCAGATCGCTGAGCGGCCTGCATGGTCCATCAGTCGCGAATCCACCGAACAGCCACTCCGCGGGAATCCGCAAAGGAGACAGCACAAGCACATGTCGAAGCAAGTTTCTATTTGTGTCATCGGGTCCGGTTATGTAGGACTCGTTGCGTCCGTTTGTTTTGCGGAAGTGGGACACCGGGTCATCTGCGTGGACAATGATGAAACCAAGGTGAAAACCCTCTGTGAAGGCGGCGTGCCCATCTTCGAGCGGCACTTGCCCGAGCTTCTGGCCAAGCACCGGGGAAGCGGCGTCACATTCACGACCGATCTGGGCGCGGCCGTCGAAAAGAGCGAGGTCATTTTTATCGCCGTGGGAACGCCGCAGGGCGATACCGGCGCTGCTGACCTTTCCTATGTCGAGGCAGTGGTTTCGGAGATTGCCCGCTCCATCGACGGCTACAAGGTCATTGTGGAAAAGAGCACGGTACCCGTATACACCAATGAGTGGATACGGCGCGTGCTGAACCGTTACGGCGTTGACCCGCATAGTTTCGATGTGGTTTCGAACCCCGAATTCCTGCGCGAAGGCACGGCCGTGATGGACTTTCTGCACCCCGACCGCATTGTGGTGGGCGCCAACAGCGAGCGCTCCGCCGAACTGTTACGGAGTGTGTACGAGCCACTCACCGGGGGCAGCTATTACGCGCAGCCGGACGCCCTGCAGGGGAAATGCAGCGCCTCCGAGCCGGCCAAACTCCTGGTCACTTCGGCGCAGAGCGCGGAGATTATCAAACATGCCTCCAATTCCTTTCTGGCGTTGAAGATCTCCTTCATCAACGCCGTGGCCAACCTGGCCGAGACCGTGGATGCGGACATCGAGGACATCGCCACTGGCATGGGCATGGACAGCCGAATCGGCCCCAAGTTTCTCTCGGCCGGACTTGGCTATGGCGGGTCCTGTTTTCCCAAGGACGTGGCCGCCTTTCAGTGGGTGGCGCAGCAACAGGGGGTGGAATTCCAACTTCTCGAAGATATCCGCAAAATCAACGAAACCCAAAGGGAGGTCTTCTTCAACAAGGTGCGCGCGGCATTGTGGACTCTGCGCGGCAAGAGGCTGGCCGCCCTCGGGCTGGCCTTCAAGGGCGATACAGACGACATCCGCGAGTCTCCAGCCATCGAGGTCATCAAAATGCTTTTGGAAGCTGACGCGCTGGTCTCGGCCTATGATCCGGCAGCCATGGAGCGCGCCAGAGAAGTGCTGCCGCCTTCCGAAAAACTCAGCTACGCGGCGGATATCTATGAAGCGGCAAAGGACGCCGACGCTGTGCTGATCCTGACCGACTGGGCAGAGTTCTCTGAAATTGATTTGGCGCGCCTCAACCAGGCGGCTCATTTCCCCATCGTGATTGACGGACGCAACCTCTATACGCCAAGAGTGATGCTCGATCACGGCTTCACATATGTAAGCGTGGGCCGGCCGGCGGCTTACCAGGCGCAGCAAGGCAAACCTCGCAAACTGGGGGTTTAAGAGCACGAAGCGGAGTTAGCGGTGCTGGCAGAGTTAACTTCGCCAGCACGCGCGACGAGAGGCGCCCCCTCTAGCTTTGCTCACAACATTGTTGAAGGTTCTTTGGAGTATAGACTGTTGACCATGCACGTACTTGTCACCGGCGCCGCCGGTTTCCTTGGTTCTCACATCACAGACCGCCTGCTGGGCGAAGGACACACAGTTATCGGCGTCGACAATCTCAGCACCGGGAATCAGGAGAACGTCGCTCATTTGAGCGGTGAGCCTCGCTTCCGATTTGAAGAACTGGACATCTGCCAACCTTTTGACTTTGGCCCGGTGGACTACGTTTTCAACTTTGCCTCTCCCGCCAGCCCGCCGGAGTATCACCGCCTGGGCATCGAAACATTGCGCGTCGGTTCCGTGGGCGTGGAAAACGCCCTGCAAATCGCCGCCAGGCACAACGCCGGATTCCTGCACGCCTCCACCTCGGAGTGTTACGGCGATCCGCTGGAGCATCCGCAACAGGAAAGTTACTGGGGCAACGTGAATCCGGTAGGGCCCCGCTCGGTTTACGACGAATCCAAGCGCTTTGCCGAGGCAATGGTGATGGCCTATCACCGCTCGCGCGGCGTTAACACCCATCTTGTCCGCATCTTCAATACGTATGGCCCCCGTCTGCACCCCAGCGACGGACGGGTCATTTCCAATTTCATGATGCAGGCGCTGCGCGGCGAGCCACTGACCATTTTCGGTGATGGCAGCCAGACCCGCAGCTTCTGCTACGTGGACGACTTGATCGAAGGCATCCTGCGCCTTTCGCGCTCCCAGGAGCACTACCCGGTCAACATCGGCAACCCTGATGAGTTCACGATCCTCGAATGCGCCCAGGCAGTGCTGGAAGTGACTGGCTCAAAGAGCGAGTTGCGTTTTGAAGACTTGCCCGAGGACGATCCCACCCGCCGCTGCCCCGATATCACCAAGGCCCGCGCCATTCTCAGCTGGGAGCCGCAGATCAAGCTCAGGGAAGGACTGCAAAAGTCACTGGAGTTCTTCAAAAGCCACCTTGCAGCGAGTTGATAGACTGCTTTGGGATGCGCTTCGTGAGTTTCCATCTGCGGCAGACTCGCAAAGGATCGGGATTCCTTTCCACGTGAGCCTGCGCTTTGCTACCCTTTCCTTACCATGAAGCGCAAGTTTTTTCTGCTCTTGACAGCCACTCTCATCCTTTCCGCCAGCCTGCCCGCCGGAGCACAAAAATTTCAGCCCAAGACTATCCAGTTCAAGGGAGACCCGGAATACTCCGACCAGGAGTTACTGGCCGCCGCCGGGCTGAAGACGGGCACGGTGTTGAACTTTGCCGAGATAAAAGAACACTCGCAAAAGCTCCTAGACAGCGGCCTGTTTGAAGCGGCCAGTTTTTCGTACGACGGAGTGGATCTGGTCTTTACCCTGGTTCCATCCACGGTGCTGTATCCCGTGCGCCTGGAGAATCTGCCTCTCACGCCTGGCAAGGAACTGGACGCCGCGCTGCACGAGCGCTTGCCACTCTACCACAGCAAAGTACCCTTCGATGGTGGACTGACCGAACAAGTGCGTCGGGCTCTGGAAGAGATGCTCGTCGCCAAAGGCATCAAAGCCACCGTCGCGGCCACTCCCTTCACAGACATGAAACTGCTGCAAGTCACGGCGATGAAATTTACCATCACGGCACCGCCGGTGCGGATCGGCGAAGTTCATCTGGAAGGCATCTCGCCCGAACTGCAAGCCAAAGCGAGGCTCGTTGCGGATCGCGCCACGAAAGCCAGTTACGACACGGAGAATGCCCGCGGCAACATCGAACGCACCTTCGTTTCGTTCTTCTCCGATGAAGGCTACGCTGCCGCCAAGGTACATGCCGCGCAGTCGGGCGCGCCCATCATGGGCAGCGAGGCCATTGAAGTTCCCTTCAACGTGACCGTCGAGCAGGGACGGCCATACCGCCTCGGCTCCATCCAGCTACCTTCGGGCGAGACGCTCACGATGGCGGAAATCAACAAAGCTGCCGGCGCTATCTCGTATAAGTCTGGGAGTCTGTCTGAGACATTGTCCGTGAAGGAAGGTATTTCTCTTCGGACTGCCTTGTCCCTCATCACTGGACAATACAAATCCAAGGGTTACATGGATTGCGTTGTTACGCCGCACCCTCAATTCGATGATGCCGCCGGTGTTGTCAATTACACTCTGGAGGTTCAGCCCGGCCCGGTTTACACGATGGGAAGGCTGATTATCGAAAACGGCGCCGATGACCTGCGCGCAGCTATGTTTGCCGCTTGGAAGATGCCCGCTGGCGCAGTCTTCAATGAGGGCGCGATCCGTGACTACTTCAACGGCCAGGGCAATACCCCGCTCGGACGCACCTTCGCCTCCGCGATCTGCAGATTCAAGCTCGCCACAGATCACGAAGCACACACGGTCGATGTGACCCTGCGTCTGGAAAAGAAGAACTAGGTCCGGTTATCCTCGTTCCATGCTTCATTCACTGATTTTTGACCACATGTTTCAGTTGCCGCTTCCGATTCTGGAGAAGCTGGCGCGGCCGGTCATTGTCTACCTGGTGCTGGTGGTGCTGCTGCGCATCTTCGGCAAGCGGGAGCTGGCCCAGCTCAATCCCTTCGACTTGGTAGTGCTTCTGTCGCTCTCGAACACCGTGCAGAACGCCATCATCGGCGACGACAATTCAGTGTCCGGAGGCATCATCGGCGCCTTCAGCCTGCTGGCCATCAACTGGCTGCTGGTTCGTGTACTCTTCCGCTCGCGCAAACTTACGCGCGCCTTCGAGGGCCGGGCGGCCGTGCTGATCCGCAACGGCCAGATCGACCGGCGCGCGCTGGAGCGCGAGTCGCTCAGCCGCGAGGAGCTGCTCGAAGTGATTCACCGCCAGGGATTCGAGAATGTCCACCAGGTGCGCTGCTGCGAGCTGGAGCCGAACGGCACCTTCTACGTGGAGGCCTTCGACCCCTCGGCCGCCGACAAGCGCCACACCGAACTGCTGGAGCGACTCAATGCGCTAAGCCGCGAAGTGGGCGCGCTGAGGGCGCAGCCGACTGGAGAGTGAGAGAAGCAGGGATTAGGGATTAGAAAAGCGCTGTTATCGGAGAAATGTGGTCTCCCCCCCCCTTCCGCCAAAAGCCGCGGAAGGGTGGGGCACCCGGCTTCTCAAGGCAAGCGATATGATGTGTGGATTAATTCCAGAACTCTGCCAGAACAGTAGTTATTGTTTTGCGCAGCACAGTACTATGAATTGCAGGCTGCGCTACGAGGAGGAATAGTTTTGTCAGGAAAGTTAAACAGCAAGAACCGGTTAGGAAGTCCAGCGAAGAAGCGCGGGTATCGCCTCGGGGAAAATGCTGGTCACACACCTTTGGCACCTGAAAAGAAACCTCACGTCAATAAAAAGCCCGATCCGGGAAAGCGACCCTAGGTTTGGAGCGTTCATAAGTGCTACCAGCGATAACAGCAAGACCCGAGTAATTCCCAGGTCTCAAAATCGAGACCTGGGGCACCCGGTTGAGTCGATGCACTTCGCGGCAAGCACGAATGGCGCCGAAGGCACAGCCAGCCCCACCGCAGGTGGCTACTCCCACTCAATCGTGCCCGGCGGTTTGCTGGTGATGTCGTAGACCACGCGGTTGATCCCACGCACTTCGTTGACGATGCGGCTGCTGATGCGCTTCAACACCTCGTGGGGCAGTTCGGCCCAATCGGCGGTCATGCCGTCTTCCGAGTGCACGGCGCGAACGGCGCAGGTGTATGCGTAAGTGCGCTGGTCGCCCATCACGCCCACGCTCATCACCGGCAGCAGCACTGCAAAGCTCTGCCAAATCGAGTTGTAGAGCCCGGCGGCCTTGATCTCGTTGACGACGATTTCGTCGGCATTCTGCAACAGCGCGACGCGCTCCGGCGTGACCTCGCCCAGGATGCGCACGGCCAGGCCGGGACCGGGAAACGGCTGGCGGCCCAGAATATCATCCGGCATTTCCATATCGCGGCCGATGCGCCGGACTTCGTCCTTGAAGAGGTCGCGCAAGGGCTCGATCAGCTTGAGCTTCATCCCCAGCGGCAGGCCGCCCACGTTGTGGTGGCTCTTGATGGTCTGGCTGGGGCCTTTTACGCTGCTGGACTCGATGACGTCGGGGTAGAGCGTGCCCTGCACCAGCCAGTCAACCCCGCCGGTCTCCTTGGCGATACGCGTGGCCTCGTCGTCGAAAACGGCAATGAACTCTCCGCCGATGATCTTTCTTTTTTTCTCCGGCTCGGTGACGCCGGCCAGTTTCGTGAGGAAGCGCTCGCTGGCATCGACGGCAACGATCTTCAGGCCAAGCTTGTCGCGCAGGTTCTTCTGCACGCTGACAAACTCGTTTTTGCGCAGGACGCCGTTGTTCACGAAGATGCAGGTGAGCTGGCTGCCGATGGCCTTATGCACCAGAACTGCGGCGACCGATGAATCCACCCCGCCGGAGAGGCCGCAGATGACGTGGCCCTTGCCGACTTTCTCGCGGATCGAGGCTACCGTACTCTCGATGAAGCGAGCCGGGGTCCAGTCGCCCGCCGCGCCGCAGATGTTGAAGACGAAGTTCTTGATGAGCTGCGGGCCGAGCGGCGTGTGATGCACCTCGGGGTGAAACTGCACGGCCCAGATGCGGCGCTGCTCGTTGGCAATGCCAGCTAGGGCGTTGGCGCTGACGGCGATGCGGTGAAAACCGGCGGGCAGCTCGGCGGCCTGGTCGCCGTGGCTCATCCACACGGCAATGGTCTCCGGCAGACCGGCAAAGAGCGGCGACGCGCTGTCTTCGATGGTCACCTCGGCGTGGCCGTATTCGCGCTTGGGCGCCGAAAGCACCTTGCCGCCGAGATGGTGAACGATGAAATGCAGCCCATAGCAGATGCCCAGCACCGGCACACCCAACTCGAGCACTTTTGGGTCGGCGGCTGGAGCGTCCGCGTCGTAAACCGACGACGGCCCTCCGGAGAGGACGATTCCCAGCGGCTGGAGCGCTTGAATCTTGCTGATGGGCGCCGTGCAGGGCAGCACGACGGAGAAAACGTTCTGCTCGCGAATGCGCCGCGCTATCAGCTGCGTATACTGCGAACCAAAATCGAGAATAACGATCGTTTGAGTGGCCACGTTTTTAGTTTGGCAGGGCAGCGGAGGAGATGTAAAGGTCCTCGGCTTATCCAAATCGCCCGCGGCTCTTTCGTCCCCCATCACGGCACCCCGCCCGGCGTGGTAGGCTGCTAGGCAAAGCAGCCCGCACGGAACCGGCTGCCACAAGCTCGATCCTGGCCGACATTCAAAGGTGCTATGAGCGCGGATAACGCCGGCCGGTTGACCCTGATTTCAAGAGGAAAATCTATGAATTGTTTTCGCTTTGCACCCATTTTGCTGTTGGCGGCTACGGCTGCCCTGGCGCAGGCACCCGCTGCTCAGAAGCCCGAGCCTCCTGCAGCCATCAAGAGCTTCGACGCGTCAGCCATCGACAAGACCGCCGATCCCTGCACGGATTTCTATCAGTACGCCTGCGGCAACTGGGTCAAGAGCAATCCTATTCCGGCCGACCAGACGCGCTGGATGCGGTCGTTCTCGCTGGTGGAGGAGCGTAACCGCTACCTGCTCTGGCAAGAACTGGATGCGGCGGCCACCAATCCCAAGAGCGCAATGGAAAAGCAGTATGGCGACTACTTTGCCGCCTGCATGGACACTGGCCTGGTGGAGCAAAAGGGCCTGAAGCCGCTGGAGCCCGCCTTCCTGCGCATCGAAGCCCTGAAGGACGCCCACCTTCTGGCCGGACTGGCCAGCGAGCTGGAGGCTGAGGGCAGCTCGATGCCCTTGTTCGAGTTCGGCGTTCAGCAGGACGACAAGGACTCCTCCAAGCAGATTGCCGCCATCTTCCAGGGCGGCCTCTCGCTCCCCGACCGCGACTACTACATTGTGGATAGTCAGCGATTCCAGGAGATCCGCAAGCAATACATCGCGCACGTGACGAAGATGTTCACCCTGGCCGGCGACACGCCGGAGCAGGCAGCCAAGGAAGCCGCGGCGGTGATGGAAATTGAGACTGCGCTGGCCAAGGCCTCCACCAGCCGCACCGATCTGCGCGATCCGGCAAATCGCTACCACATATATTCGGTGGCCGACTTCCAGAAGCTGACCCCGGAATTTGACTATTCGATTTATTTCAAAGCCGTGAAGGTGGGCAAATTCGACACGCTGAACGTGGCGACGCCCGGCTTTTTCAAAGGCCTGAACGAACTGATCGCGAAAGAGCCTATCGGCGCATGGAAATCCTACTTGCGCTGGCACGCGCTGCATGGCGCGTCCGTCAACCTGCCCAAGGCCTTCTTCGACGAGAACTTCGCCTTCTTCGGCAAGACGCTGGCCGGACAGAAGGAGCCCACGCCACGCTGGAAGCAGTGCACCCGAATGACCGACAGCGCGCTGGGCGAGGCGGTGGGCCAGGACTGGGTGAAGTTGCACTTTCCGCCCGCTGCCAAGGCCAGCATGGATCAGCTTGTCGCGGCTCTCGAAAAAAGCCTGGGCGACGACATCAAGACCCTGCCCTGGATGACAGACGCAACCAAGAAGGCCGCGGAAGAGAAGCTGGGCATGATCCGCAACAAGATCGGGTACCCGGAGAAGTGGCGCAGCTACTCGGCGCTTAAGGTGGAGCGCGAGGATCTGATCGGCAATCTGCACCGCAGCACGGTCTTCGAGCGCGATTGGAACCTCGGGCATTTGGGCAAACCTGTGGACGAGAAGGAGTGGCAGATGACGCCGCCCACGGTCAACGCCTACTACGATCCCTCCTTCAACGACATCAACTTCCCGGCCGGGATTCTGCAGCCGCCGTTCTTCGACTTCACGATCGACCCGGCGGTGAACTTTGGCGGGATCGGGGTGGTGATCGGCCACGAGATGACCCACGGCTTCGACGACGAAGGCTCCCAGTACGACGGCAAGGGCAACCTGCGCGAGTGGCAGACCGCCGCAGACCGCAAGGCCTTTACCGAACGGACTGACTGCGTGGACAATGAATACGGCGGCTTTGAGGCTGCTCCGGCCAAGGGCGACACCCCGGCGCAGAAACTGAACGGCAAACTCACCTTGGGCGAGAACACGGCCGACAACGGCGGGTTGCGCATCGCTTACATGGCGTTGCTGGACACTCTGGAGGCCGAGGGCAAGAGCATCAACGACAAGATCGACGGCTACACAGAGGCACAGCGCTACTTTCTGGGCTTTGCCCAGGTGTGGTGCGAGAACCGGACCGAGCAGTCGGCCCGCCAGTCGGCGCTGACCGACCCGCACTCGCCCGGTCGCTGGCGCGTCAATGGCACAGTTCAGAACTTCGACCAGTTCGGTAAGGCCTTTGGCTGCACCAAGGGCCAGCCCATGACGCCGGCCACCTCCTGCCGCGTCTGGTAGACCAGCCCAGTCCCGGCCTCGCCAGCCGGGACTGCCTCTTTAGGACGCTTCTCGAATCCCTGAGGCACAGGTAGAATTCGTGATGGGCTGCTTTTCCCCCAGGAACCGGCTGTTTGAGCATCGCGGATTATTCTGCGCAAATTTGGAATTGAGGTTCCGGCGCAGGCGTGATGACGTTTTCGCCTCTGTGGACGTCAAAACCCAAGCGGTGTGTGAAACCGAACCGGAAATGCTGAGAGAGTGTTCTTTCCACCGCGCACTCGGCAAGGATTCCAAGGAAAATGCGAGGTTTTGGCCCTCCAGCAGTCAAAACTAGGCACAACCTGCCCTTGCCTTTTACAATGCAACAGGGACCCGTCCCAACCCAGCTATGCTGTGGAACTAGCAAACTTGGCGGCGCACGCCGGACCAGGATGAAGGAATCGCATGAAGTTCATGAAATACGGCAAGGCCCTTCTGATGAGCGCCCTCTCTGCTGGCGTTGTCCTCAGCGTTACGTCTTGCGTTCAGAGTTATTCGGTCGGCTATTTGTATGTGACGGGCACGGTAACCTCCGAGTCCAACGGCAACGGCATCATCACGGGATTCAAGATTGACCACAATACGGGCAAGCTGAACCCAATCGCCGGAATGCCAGTCTCCTCAGGCGGTGCCAATCCGGTCCGCGCCGTGCTGCCTTCAGGCATCGGCAGCCACTTTGTTTATGTCCTCAACCGGGGCGCGAATGCCGAGGGCAACTCCGACTGCACCACGGCTGACCCCTGCAAGAACTCGAACATCACGGAGTTCGCGGTTGGGCCCAACGGCGTCCTCACCTACCAGGCAACCTACTATACCCAGGGCGTCAACCCGTTCCGCCTCGCCGCCGATTCATCGGGGAGCCATCTTTTCGTGCTGGATCACGATGCCCCGGACAACTACTCCGGCGCCACGGGCGCCGCGAATGCCTGCGCGCAAGTGCTGAACGGCGCTACAACCTGCGGCGACGTTACGGGCTTTACGGTGAACTCGACCACGGGCCGGCTGAGCCTGATTCAGAATACCCAGGTGAAGGTGACCTCCACGGCGAACGGTACGCAGAACCCAGCCTACTTCCCCGTTCCTGTCAGCCCCATCGACTTTGTCTTTGCGGGCAACAACCTTCTTACATTGACCGGCACTCCGGCGACTGGCGATTCCGTTTTCCCTTACACTTACAACACTTCCAGCGGGGAGTTGAGCAGGACATTGAACACATCTGACTCGATTGGCAATGTCTATGAGGCTACAGCAATCGTGTACACCCGCAGTTACCTCTGGGTGCTTGATAATGAACCACCCAGCCCCAATCCCACGGGCGCGCGTAGCCAGATTCTGCCATGGTCCGTTACTGCGACCGGAGCATTGACGGCGCCAACCAGCGGCCCCATCGCTGATGACGTGAACCAGTCCAACCCTATCTGGCTGGCGGAAGAGAGCAGCGGCAAGTGGTTCTACGTGGCCAACCAGGGAAGCTCCAGCAACCAGACCGTCGCGCTGAGCGGCATTGCCGGTTTCACCGAGAACAGCCCGTTTAATCCTAGTGAGATAGGAGGCACACCCATCGGTTTCGGCAGCGGAGCCGGTCCAGTTTGCCTGGTCGAGGACCCATCGAATCAGTTCTTCTATACGGCCAACTTTGACAGTGCAACCGTTACGGGGCAGTTGCTCGACTCAACCAGCGGCGCCCTCACTCCACTATCCCAGTCGTCAAAAGCGCCTTCCAGCTATGCGCTCACCGGCCCGCCAAGCTGGTGCTTTGTGGATGGGCAAACCAGTTAGCCGTAGTTTCATGCATTTTTGCCTGGGGCGGAGGCTTGCCCCCGCTCCAGGCGAAGGTTGATCTGCTCAGCAGTTCTGAAAGAACGCAGCCGAATGACGGACACGTGTTTTCCTTGCGCGTCTCGGAATTCGATTCCAAACCTGATTTTTCGCTGGCCTCAGGTTCTGGCCGGCTGATGAAAGATGCGCATGAAGTTCAACAAATCGAGGCAACTGCTGCTCGTCTCCGCGGTAAGCCTCCTGGCCGCCGGGCTGATGACCGCTTGCGGCACGGCGACAACGGATTTCGTTTTTGTGGCCAGTGCCAAGGCCGCCGGCCCCAATAGCTATGGCGAGATCAACGTCTTCGAGATCAACCGTGTGTCCGGCGCAATGCGCCAGATTCCCTCCTCGCCCTTTCCTTCGGGCGGACGCGACCCGGTGGCCGAAGCCGTTTCCTCCGACGACTCGAATCTTTACGTGGTCAATGAGGACGACAACACCATTGTCCAGTTCATGATCGGCAGCGATGGTAAGCTCTATCCGCAGAACACCGTGAATACGCCCGGCATCTACCCCCTTGGCGTTGCCGTGAGCGGGTCGAATCTGTTTGTGGTGGACACCTATCAGCCGCTTTCTACCTGCTCGAACGCACAGCCGTGCTCGGGCTCGGTGGCTGTCTTTCCGATTGAGCCAGCATCCGGAACGGGTTCCAGCGAGATTGCCAGCGGCAAGTTGGGAGCGCCTGTCGCCAATGGAGGCCTGACCTATTGGCCACTGTGCCAGTCCGGATACATTTCCGACACCGATTACACGCATTGCAAGACCGGCGGCACAAGTGCGTCGAGCGACGTGATTACGCCGACGGCAATCAACGTTATGGCATCGAGCACCGTCAACTACGTTTTTGTGACCGCGTATGACAGCACGGTTACGCCGGCTGCCGGCTATGTTTTTGGCTTTTCGGCCGGCTCAGACGGTGCACTCATGCCTCTCAACGGGGGTGTTCCGGTGGCCGCAGGGATTCATCCATCCGCCATCGCCAGCGATTCCAACAGCCACATTTACGTGACAGATTCCAAGAACGGCGATGTTCGCGCCTTCACGATTGCGTCAGGTGCTTTGAGCGAACTCAGTGGCAGCCCGTTTGCGGCTGGCAATCAACCCTCCGCGATTGTTGTTGACCCGCTGTACCCGTTTGCCTACATCGCCAACGCGCAGGACGGCAACATTTCCGCCTATTCGATTGGAAGCAACGGAGCGCTTGCCAGCATAGGCACGTTTGCCACAGGCACTCAGCCAGTGGCCATTGGCATTGACCCGTCGACCAGCCACTTTCTTTTCACTGCCAACTTTCTTGGCAGCAACATTTCTGACTTTGAACTGAACTCGACCACCGGCACGCTCATCAACGCACAACACTCTCCGTACACATCCAATGCTCTGCCAACGGCCGTAGCCGCGATTCCGCACGGCGGCACAAAGAAGTGATCCTGGTACACGGCCTGCTGCCGTGTACTCTAGCAGCACCCCGCACCGGACTTTTTCAACACATGCGGGGCAACTTAACCGGTTTTTCCTGGGCTCGCAACATGATCGCCCACGATGAAGGAAGCGCATGAAGTTCAGCAAACCGAGCCAGCTTTTTCTGGTCTCTTCCATCGGCTTTCTAGTGGCCACTCTCTTGGCTGCCTGCTCGATTACAACAATCGATTATGTTTTCGTGGCCAGTTCCACCGGCATCGAGACTTACGCGGTGGATTCTCAGTCGGGCGCGCTGCGCACCGGCGCACCCACCGTATCCTCCGGCGTCAATTCTCCTGTAGCGATGGTTGTTACGTCTGATTATGTGAATCTTTACATCGCCAACAAGGGGGACGGCACCATTGTCCACTACTCCATCGGCATGAACGGCGTCTTGACCAAGAAGGACTCGGTTACAGCAGGCAGCACACCCGTTGCGCTCGCGGTGAATGCCGCCGGCACATACCTGTATATGGTCTCCGGTACGGCTTCCGCCACAATCACGACCTATCCCCTGTCCAATGGCGCAATCGGCGCCGGAAATTCGCAGAGCCTCTCTGTTCCCGGCTACACCAGCGACACGATCATTCCGACTGCGGTGACGGTACTGGGCAACGATAGCGCCGTTTACGTCACGGCTTACGATCGGTCGGCCTACAACCCCGGCGCGCCAGCCGGCACGGTTTTCAGCACCGCCAACCCTGGGTGGGTCTTTGGGTTCACGGTTGGCTCGGGCGGCTCTCTCGCCGCAGCCTCCGGCAGCCCTTGGGAAGCAGGAGTCAAGCCTTATGCTCTGGTCACCGATCCGACATTTCGCTTCCTCTATGTCACGGATTACGCCTCCAACCAGCTGATTGGCTACACGATTCTGGATGGCAGCATTCTGAACTTCATGACCAGCGGTCCCTTCAAGACCGGGAATGAACCCTCCGCCGTCGTCATTGACCCGCGCGGCAAGTTCATGTACGTGGCCAACCTGCTTGATTCCTCCGTTTCGTCCTATGCCATCAACCTTGCCACCGGCACTCCCACAGCCGCGCTGAGTACGACCGGCAGCCAACTTAACGCCACCGATACTCAGCCGGTCGCTATCGCTCTGGATCCGGCGCTGGGCCGGTTTGTCTACACCGCCAACTACCTGGGCAACTCCGTCTCCGGATTCCGTATGAATACGACATCGGGAGTGCTGACTGCCACCCAGTCCACGCCATACCCCACGGGTGCGGAACCCACCGCGCTGGTCGTCGTTCCTCACGGCAACCATGCCACCCAGTCTGTCACCCCGTAAGGTAATCAACTTTCACGCAGTAAAAAGCCCAGCCCGCAAAGGCTGGGCTTTTTACTGCGCGCCGCTATCCCTTTCACCGCTCTCCACGAGAAGCACGCACCTGAATTGACGCTGGCATATCCTATCGAAGAGCTTTGCGCATTTATACTTGTTCCACGCCAAATATGCCGGTCTTGCACGGCCCCTCCGTCCGGGCAATCCACCCGCAAAGCGAAGAAAAAGGAGATTCAATCGTGCCTGCCCGGACCCGCTTGCTGCTTTTCGCCCTTTTTGTGATGATTTGCCTCCCTGCTGCCGCCGCTCCTATTCCGGCTCCGGCTCACGACCAATTCCGCGTCTCCATTTACATTCCCGTCGCCGTTGTCGAGCGCATGAATGACCCGGTCTGGCTTCAGCAGTCCTGGGAGCAGATCAGCAGCCAGGTCAAGGTGGACAAGGTCTATATCGAAAGCTACCGCAGCGGAGTTATCGCCGACGATGCGCTGCTTGAAACAGTGAAGAAGTTTTTTGCGGCGCAGGGCGTCGAAACCGCCGGAGGCATCGCCTTCGCGGCCGGCGGCGATACGGCCGGATCGGAATCGGGAGGAGGAGATGGCCAGTTCATCTCGTTTTCCTACACCGACCCCAAGCAGCGCGCCTATGTGAAGCACATCTCCGAAGTCACCGCGCGGCACTTCGACGAGATTATCCTCGACGACTTCTTCTTCAACAACAGCAAGCGCAACTCGGACATCGCAGCCAAAGGCGACATGAGTTGGACCAATTTCCGCCTGAAGCTGATGGGCGGCGTTGCGCGCGATCTGGTGCTCGGAGCGGCGCGGACGGTGAACCCGAAGGTGAAGGTGATCATCAAGTTTCCCAACTGGTATGAGCACTTTCAGGCCAATGGCTACGACCTGGACCAGGAGCCGAAGCTCTTCGACGGCATCTATACCGGAACCGAGACTCGCGATCCGGTTACGACCGATCAGCACCTGCAGCAGTACGAGAGCTACCAGATCATCCGCTACTTCGACAACATTGCTCCGGGGCGCAACGGCGGCGGCTGGGTAGACATTTACGACAACCGCTATCTGGACCGCTACGCCGAGCAGCTGTGGGACACCATGCTGGCCAAGGCGCCGCAGATCATGCTCTTCCAGTACAGCGATCTGCTGCGACCGGCCGAGTTGGGCGAACGCAAGGCATGGAGCGATTTGGACACCAGCTTCAGCTTGGCTGGGATGCAGAAATGGCACGCGGCCTCGGCCTCACCGGTGCCAATCAGCTATGCCACCGTGGCCGGCTATTCCCTGTCCGCGGTGAACACCGTGGTTGGCAAGCTGGGTACGCCCATCGGCATCGCCAGCTACAAGCCTTATCAGTCCACCGGCGAAGATTTTCTGCACAACTATCTGGGCATGATCGGCATTCCCATCGATCTTCATCCGGAGTTCCCGGCCGATGCCAAGACTGTGCTTCTGACCGAGTCCGCCAAATTCGATCCGGCGATTGTGAACAAGATCAAGGCGCATCTTGAGAAGGGCGGCAGCGTCGTCATCACCTCCGGCCTCTTGCGGGCGCTACAGGGCAAGGGCATCGAGCAGATCGTCGAGTTGCGCGCCACGGGCAGCGTTCTCAAAGTCACCGACTACTGGGGCGCATATGGGGCGGGCAGTGGGGCCAATCTGGGCGCCACATCGGAAATTCTGATTCCCGAGATCGCCTTCCAGACCAACGACGCCTGGCCGATCGTGCGCGGCACTGCCAACGGGCGCGGCGCGCCGCTCGTGATCATGGATCGCTACTCGAAGGGCAATCTCTATGTGCTGACAATTCCTGAGAATCCCAGCGATCTGTATGAGCTGCCGCAGCCGGTGCTGACCTCGATCAGGCAATACGTGATGCGCGGTTTCCCGGTCGAGATCGATGCCCCCAGCAAGGTTAGCCTCTTCGCCTACGACAACCACACACTGGTGGTGGAGTCCTATCGCGACCAACCGGCGCAGGTGACCGTTTCCGCGCTGGGCAGCTTCAGCAAGCTGCGCAATCTGACCACCGGCGCGGTACTGGAGGGCAAGGCTGCTGCAATCAAATCGGGCTCTCATGCCGAGCCCCGCACCGAGTTCCACATCGATTTGGCGCCGCATAGCTTCGTTGCCTTTGCAGAAGAGTAGATGGGGGATCGGGGACGCTTTTTGCCTTCACTGAATGAAAGAAAATGGGCTAAAATGCGCTCACAAGGGGGCGGCGTCAATGATGGAACCAACCCAGCCCGGCCAGCCGGACCAGCTGGCCAGCGGCTCTGATCTCGAAAAGGTTGCCGGCACGGCCGAGAATTCGAGCCAGGCTGCAGAGGAAGTGCAAACCAGCCAGAGCTGGGTTTCCGAACCCTACTCGAACAGCCATCCCGGCGTCTGCTCGGTCTGCGGGCGGGAGTATGAGGAAGTGCCAGGCCACACCGGCGGAGACGATTACTACGGCGGTATCGGAGAGGCTTGTACTGTGTGGCGATGCGGATGCGGAAAGCCCGCCGCATAGGGTCTTTCCTTGAACTCCGGCCTATGTGTTGGCGTTCATCCACTTGCGCAGTTGGCTCTGCGCCGGCTTCTCGATCGTGTACAGCGCCAGCAGTGCCATCCCAATCAGCAGCACATAGCTGATCCAGGGATCGAAGCGTATCAGGCCCAGAAAGTTCAGCACGTGGCTGGCATGAAGCAGGTTCCACATATTGAAGTGCAGCAAATACAGGCTGTAGCTGCTCATGCCGATGAAAACCAGCGCACGGCAGCCTATCGCACGAGCCAGCACGTTCTCGCCGGAGAGACCCAGCACGATGCAGGCGAACAACGGCATCAGAAGGCCGTCGTGAATGATCGCGTAGGGCACCAGCGGCCCCAGAGACAGCAATCCATAGATGCCGGCGAAACCGCCCACCGCCAGCCACAAGCGCAGGCGGCTCTCGTGCGCAATCATCCCATTCAGATCGGCCAGCATCACGCCGAAGATAAAGCTGAAAATGTGCGCGTAAGGGGTGTATTTCAGCGCCCACAGCCAGATGCCATAACTATAGCGGTCGGGATGGGGAATCCCGTCCGGATTGAAAACCATGTAGAGCGCCCCAGGAACCAGACCCAGCATCCAGATGCCGGCCATCTTCCAGAGAAGCGTGCTCAGCCGCTTGGTTTCTTTCCAGGCCGCAATCCAGGGAAAGATGAAGTAGTAGAAAGCCTCGGCCGACATGGTCCAGGCCGGCGTGTTCACGAAGGTGGCAATGGCTGGAATCCAACCCTGCAGCAGCAGCGGAGTGAGCACCACGCCCGCCCAGAACATCCCGTGCGTGTGGCTGGCGTATTCCTTGGGAAGTTGCCCCCAGGCCAGCAGCAGGCTGAGCAGGTAGATGGGGTAGATGCGCGAAAAACGCGCCTTCCAGAAGCGCTTCTTCTCCAGTTGCCCGGCCCGCGCCTTGGCATTGTAGTTGTAGGCGAGCACATACCCTGAAAGCAGAATGAAGTAGCTTACCGCAACATAGCCGGCATTGACCACTGGCGCCAGAAGAAGCTTGAAATGGAGGGTCGGTTCGCTGAATACCGGCAGACGGAAATCGTACCGGAAATCAAACCAGTTGGGGTTGGCAAAATGAAAGAGGACGATGTTCACGGCCGCAAAGCAGCGCAAACCGGTCAGTGCATTCAGCCGTGATGGCCTACGCGTTTCCACTGGCTGCGAGACGCCTCCGGGCGAGAGATAGCTGGCAGCCCTCAGTTGACAGCAAACAGTAAAGCGGCCATCAACGAACGGCTGGCTGGACCCCGCGGAAACAGTCCTGAAATAAGGATGCATTCCCTCGGGGCTAAAGATCCACGTTCCATTTGTTGCGCTTGCGGCGCGACTAAAGTCGTGCCCTTACGCTTCGTGCTGCTGCGGCCGGATCGTTCAAATTCGGCAACTGTAAGCTGAAAGCTGTCAACTGTTAGCTGCCTTTACGCTGTTACCAGCGATCCAACCTTTTCGCCCATAACCACGCGCTGGATGTTTCCGGGCTGGTTCATGTTGAAAACGATCATGGGCAAGTTGTTGTCCTTACACATGCTCACCGCGGTCAGGTCCATCACCTTCAGCCCCTTGTTCAGGATATCCATGTAGGTGATCTGGTCGAACTTGACCGCATCCTTCACCTTCACCGGGTCGGCATTGTAGATTCCATCCACTTTGGTGCCCTTCAGCAGCACCTCGGCCTTGATCTCCATGGCGCGCAGGCTGGCCGCCGAGTCGGTGGAAAAGTACGGATTGCCGGTGCCAGCGGCAAAGATCACCACACGGCCTTTTTCCAAATGCCTCTGGGCGCGGCGGCGAATATACGGCTCGGCCATCTCGTCCATCGAAACCGCGCTCATCACGCGGCATTGCACATCGCGGTGTTCAAGAGCGTCCTGCAGCGCAATGGCGTTGATGACCGTCGAGAGCATTCCCATGTTATCGGCGCTCACGCGGTCCATCGCTTTGGCCTGCTCGGCCATGCCGCGGAAGAAGTTGCCTCCGCCCACAACAATGCCAATCTCCACGCCCAGCGCATGAACATCGGCGATTTCGCCGGTAATCCCGGCAACCTTGTCAGCATCCAGCCCGAAACCGCGCGAACCGGCTAGCGCTTCACCCGAAAGTTTGAGAACAATCCGTTTATACATACCTTTTCGAGTATCGCATACCGGCGGCTGTCGCACTCTCGCCATTTAAAAAACGAGTCGAGCAGGATCGCTATTGAATGCTCATTTTGCGGGCAAGCTCTCTCACCTTCTTCAGCCGAGGCCCCATTTGAGCAAGCACTGCCTGAGTGATCTGGGGGCCGGCCTTTTCAGGCGTTCCTGCGTTGAAGAGAGGATGCGGATCATATTCGTTTGCAAGTTGTATGGCCTTGGCCACATTCTCCCCAAGCAGAATTGAGAGAAGTGTGAGTCCAAAGTCGATTCCCGCCGTTACTCCGCCTCCGGTGATCCGGTTGCGGTCAATGACGACTCTCTGATGCACTGGCAAAGCGCCAAAGAGCGGCAAAAGATCCCGAAATGCCCAATGGGAGGTCGCTTTGTATCCGCGGAGCAGACCGGCGGCTCCAAGCAACATGGACCCGCTGCACACCGAGGTCACATACTTCGCTCTCCCTCCCCGATCAGCAAGAAAATTCAGAAATGTTCGGTCCTGCATGGCATCGGTAAGGCCCGGACCTCCGCCAACGAAGAGCACATCGAGGTCTCTCGGGCAGTTTTCCATGCTGGTGGTCGGCTTCACTGCGATGCCTGAATCCACCGTGAGCAGATCGAGGTTCTTCCAGATCAAATGCACATTTGCCGAGTGGGCAAGGAGGGTATGAGGTCCGATCAGATCGAGAAAGTTCAAACCGGGAAACAACAGCATCCCAATTTCTGGCCGGCTCTTGCCGGGTTCGCTCACACTGCTCCTTTCATGGGTGTTGGGCTGCGCCGCTTCCGCCTTGCCGAATGCGGCGAGAGCGCCTGGAATGGCAGAGAAAACAGCGGCTCCGAGAACTGGCTTCAAAAACTCTCTTCGTTTCAATTCGATGCTGCCTTTGCGCGGAAGTTTTCTTCATCCTACAATGTCTGCCGGTGAGGCACTGTCTTTAGAATACGAAAAACGGCCCAGGGCTTACGCCCTGGGCCGTGTGATTCTGAATGTAGCTGAAAACTACTCGGCTGCCGCTTCCACTGGCTTGGTGGTGGCAATGGTCCAGTCGGGCGCGCCCACCTTGAAGCGTGCGAAACGCCGCACGGTGATGTTCTCGCCCAGCTTGCCGACCTTCTGGCCGATCAGTTCCTTGATGGTGATTCCCTGTTCCTTGACGAAGGGCTGATCCAGCAGGCAGACTTCCTCGTAGAACTTGGCCATCTTGCCCTCGACGATCTTCTCGATCACCGGAGCCGGCTTGCCCGTGGCAGCGGCCTGCGCGCGATAGATATCCTTCTCGCGGGCCAGATCATCCCCTGTCACGTCCTCGCGCCTGACATAGCGCGGGTCAGCGGCCGCGATGTGCATCGCGATGTCCTTGAGCAATTCCTGGAAGTCCTCGGTGCGGGCCACAAAGTCGCTCTCGCAGTTGATTTCAACGAGCACGCCCAGCTTGCCGCCGGCGTGAATGTAGGTACCCACCGCGCCCTCGTTGGTAGTGCGAGCTGCCTTCTTCTGCGCCGAGGCCATACCGCGCTTGCGCAGCACCACAAAGGCATCCTCGATGTTTCCATTGGCTTCCTGCAAAGCCTTCAGGCAGTCGCCCATGGGCGCGCCGGACTTGTCGCGAAGCTCTTTCACCTGCTTGGCACTAATCTTTTCGCTCACTGTTGTCGTCTCTCTTTTCCTGAATTTCCTGGCTCCTTGCGGAGCCTCCTGTCTTTCGATCCACGTTCGGCCGGGATTCCCCCATGCGACAGAACTACGTCTCAAGGTTGGGGCACAAACCGGATCAGCCCCGTTACAGGTGGCCGAGATAAGAAAAGCGTGGCGCTCAACCGAGTCGGCCACGCTTCTCTCAGTATGCGCACCCTTGTGCGCAGGAATGATTAAAGAGCGCCTTCGGCTGTCTCGGCCTCGTCCAGCGCCGCAACCGCAGCCGGCGCCTTGCGAATGCCGCCGCCCAGGGCCGCTTCCAAGTCCACTTCCTCGGCAGCTTCCTCGGCGGGCTCCGCATCAGCGGCCACCACACCTTCCGCAGCGGGCTGCTCCTCGGCAAAAGCCTTGTCGTTCACCAGATTCGTTCCCTCGATGGCCGAATCGGCAATCTTCGAGGCGAAGAGGCGAATGGCGCGCAGAGCGTCGTCATTGCCCGGAATCACGTAATCGACCACCGTCGGATCGCAGTTCGTGTCAACAACAGCCACTACCGGGATACCCAGCTTGCGGGCTTCTTTCACGGCAATTGCTTCGTTGTTCGAGTCGATGATGAACAGCGCGTCCGGAAGGTGCTTCATGGCCTTGATGCCGGCCAGATTCGCCTGCAGGTGCTTGCGCTCCCGCTCCAGGTGAATCACTTCCTTCTTGGTCAGCAGCTCATAACGGCCATCCGTGGCCATCTCATCGAGGTCCTGAAGGCGCTTCACCGACTTCTGCACCGTGACCCAGTTGGTGAGCAGGCCGCCCAGCCAGCGCTGGTTGATGTAAGGCATCCCCGCGCGGGTGGCTTCCTCGGCCACGGCGTCCTGCGCCTGGCGCTTGGTGCCGACAAACAGAATGGTGTTGCCATCGGCGCAAAGCTCGCTGACAAACTTCGACGCGTCCTTGAAAAGCTTGAGCGTCTTCTGCAAATCGATGATGTAGATTCCGTTACGCTCGCCAAAGATGAATTCCTTCATCTTCGGGTTCCAGCGCTTGGTCTGATGCCCGAAGTGAACACCCGCTTCGAGCAGCTCCTTCATAGTGATCGCGGCCATTGGCCTCCTTCGTGGATTGCATCCGGGCTGATGCAGCCGGCGCCCGGATTGAACCCGCTATTGCGGGAATTTGGTGAAACTGCAAAAACCAGAGTTCAGAGATCAGAACCGAACCACCGGAAATCTGATCCCTGATCTCTGACCACTGACAACTAGCGCTTGCTGAACTGGAACCGCGCGCGGGCGCCCTTCTGGCCGTACTTCTTGCGCTCCTTCATGCGCGAGTCGCGGGTCATCAGGCCTTCCGCCTTGAGTGTCTTGCGCAGTTCGGGATTGAACTGAACCAATGCGCGGGCAACGCCCAATTTAACTGCATCGGCCTGCGCGGTCACGCCGCCGCTCCTGACGGTGGTAATCACGTCGAAGCTCGAAGCCAGGTCGGCCACCACCAGCGTGTGCTTTGCGGCCGCGCGCTGCTGCTCGGTCACGAAATACACATCAAATGCCTTGCCGTTGACCTTCCACTCGCCCGTGCCGGGACGCAGAAAGACGCGCGCGATTGCCGACTTGCGCCGCCCTGTCCCGTAGTACTGAACCAAATCTGCCATGCTCTGCTCTCTCCGCCTGAAGCACTCGCTTCCGGCCATAATCCTTTTGTATCTCTCGCCGCCAGCCAACTGTAAGCTGTTAGCTGCCAACCGTTAGCTGCTCTTATGCGATTTCCATCGCCACAGGCTGCTGCGCCTCGTGGGGATGCTTCTCGCCGCGATAGACCTTGAGCTTGGTGGCCATCTGGCGGCCCATCTTGCTCTTGGGCAGCATGCCCTTGATGGCCTCTTCCAGAATCTTCTCCGGCTTGCGGTTGAGCAGGCGAGTGAACGACTCCTCGCGCAGACCGCCGGGGAAACCCGTATAGCGGCGATAGAGCTTGCTCTGCGCCTTGAGACCGGTGAGGCGGATCTTCTCCGCGTTGATGACGATTACGTGGTCGCCCGTATCGATGTACGGCACATACTGTGGATTGAGCTTGCCGCTCAACAGATCGGCGGCCTTGGTCGCCAAGCGCCCCAGCGTTTTGCCGTTGGCATCCAACACATACCACTTGCGGTCGAAATTCTTGCCGCTCGGAACAAAGGTACCCATCTCTCTCCTACCCTCTAAGACGCCTGTCTTCAAAAAATAGCCAAATTACATCGATTGCATGTCGGCCCAGCCTACCGTACAGCCGATCATCCAGCGCAAAGCGCTCCTGCCCGCGCCAATCATGCGCACGGGCCCCATTTCCACCCACTGCCAAACAAATCTGTTCGGGTGAGGATTACGGGAGTTGGCCCTTTGAAAGGGCTCTGGCTGTGCAGGATTCGCGCCAAACAGCGCACATCTAAACTCGAATCCAGCAGCCGGCAACCTGTTCCAGCTGATCCCTCCAGGGCATCAACCAGACGAGTCCGGGTGAGCACACACAGACTCCAGGCGCAACACCGCGCAAGGATTACAGAATAACTGAATCACGCCCCGGAGTCAACGAAATCCCATACAATCAGACCCGCTGACCCGCCTGTGGACCTGGACCAAAGGCCTTTCTTGCAGACGAACCATCTCGCGCCCCTCCTGCTGCCCTTCTTGAATTGCGATGCGCCAGCCCCGGATCAACTATTTGTCTTCCCCCAAACCGCCCTGTTGTGTCACACTTACACTCATGGGAAGCAAAGATAAAGGCAGGAAAGAACCGAAGAAGGCGCCCAAGCCTAAGCCAAAGCCTGAACCAGCCCACAGGCGTGAAGTGTTCACGCCGGCTCCGCCGAAGTAGGGCCAAACTCACTCGCATCATGGCACGCCACACAACGGGCACGATGAGGCTGTCGTTGCCATCAGGGATTTCTTGTCCCTTCGGCTCGATTCGGGCATCTCATCCGCCCCCTCCCGCGGAGCATTGCCAACGGTGCAGCGCCGCTGCAACTCCCTCTTGAAAGCGTTAGCTTTGATACAGATTCTTCACTAGGGGGTGTTCCCGTGTGTTGGAAATCTGCGATTGCACTCATTGCCGTCACTTTCTTGCTCTCTACCGCGGCGGCGCAGGAGATTGCTTCAGGGCCAGCCAGCTCGGCTCTGCCTTCCGTTCAGCCGCCCGGACGCGCCGCAGTCGGCGTTGCGCTGGAGGGCGGTGGTGCTCTCGGTCTCGCGCACATCGGCGTTCTGCAATGGCTTGAAGAGCATCACGTTCCAGTCGATCGCATCTCCGGCACCAGCATGGGCTCGCTTGTCGGCGCTCTTTACGCCTCGGGCAGCACTCCGGCCCAGATGCGCACACTGGCCAGCAGCGACGCATTCCGCGGCGTTTTCACCATGCAAACCCCTTACGCCGACTCCAGCTTTCGCCGCCGGCAGGACAAGCGCGAACTTCCACAGGCACTCAGCGTAGGCCTCAAGCACGGCCCCGAGGTGCGCAATGCGCTCCTCGCCGATCGCGGCGTGAATGAGTTCCTCACCACCAACCTCGCCAGCTACAACAGCCAGGAGCTGAACTATGACCGGCTGCCCATTCCCTTTCGCTGCGTAGCTACGGATCTGAACACCCTGGCGCCGGTCACCTTCGCCTCCGGGCCGTTGCCCCAGGCAGTTCGCGCCTCCATTTCCATACCCGGCGTATTTCCGCCGGTTCAGAATCGCCAGGGACACTACCTGGTCGACGGCGGCATTCTCGACAACCTGCCCACCGACGTTCTCAAGCGCGACCTGCGCGCCGACGCCATCATCGCCATTCGCCTGGAGGATGCGCCGCTCAGCAGCATCGACACCAGTTCCATCGTTGGTGTCCTCGACCGCGCCTTCTCAGCCGGCATTGTCCGCAATGTCGAGCAGTCCGAACAGTTGGCCGATGTAGTCGTCAAGGTGCCGGTCGGCAGCTTCTCCGCCGCTGACTACGCCAAGGCCCCCCAACTGATCGACGCCGGCTACAAGGCGGCCGCGCAGAGCAGCGCCGCCCTGCTGCGTTACGCCCTCGATGACGAGGGCTGGAAGGCCTACCTGGCTGCGCGAGAGAGCCGCCTGCGCCCACCCCCCGGCGTGCTGCGCCAGCTCCGCGTGGAGGGGGGAGAGCCGGGCGCCGTCCGTGAGGTTCGCGCAGACATAAAGCCCATCCAGGGCCAACCCATTGCGCCAGCAACCACCCTCAACGCCCTCAAGGGCATTCAGTCCAACGGCGGAATCGCCGCCACCTGGGAAACCTTCTCGCCCACTCCGGAAGCAGACGACGCGGGCTTGCTGGTCCGCCTCAGCAGCGACCGTACTGGCCCGCCCTATTTGCTCATCAGTCCGGCATTCGCTGCCTCCACTTCCAACGTAAGCCGCGGTGAGCTGACCCTCCGCCTGGTCGATCAGAATTTCGGCGGCTTCGGCTCCGAGTTTCGCGGCAATGCCGCTATCGGCTACATGACCACTCTTTCCGCCGAATACTACCGCCTGCTCACTCCGGGCGGCTATTTCATCGAGCCCCACGCCAGCCTTCTCCGCGCTCCGGTCTACATCTGGGCCAACCAGAAGCGTGTCGCCGAACGCTTCCAGCAGAATCTCGACGCGGGCGTCGAAGCCGGCCGTACCTTCTCGAATCAACTCCAAGTCTCCGCCGAGTGGAGCGCCGAGGACACGCGCTGGAGCCTTACAAGCGGCACGGGCGGCGGGCCATATCTCAGTGGAACCGCGCAAACGGGCCTGTTGCACATCAAGATCGACAGGGCCTCCACCGGCGTCGTCTCGCCGGATGGCTTCCGTCTGTCGGCCTCAGCGGGCGCGCTCTATCATGCCGTCAGCAGCGACAACGCCCCGCTGGTTAATCTCTCTTTCAGCGCGACCCGGTCCTGGAGGGGCAACATCTTCGGCCTCGGCGGCGACGTCAACTCTTACCTGCGCGCCAACGTCGCCCAGCCTTTCCGCTTCACTATCGGCGGGCCGATGCGTCTCTCTTCCGCCTCTATTGACGAGTACCGAGGCACCGACACGTACCTAGCCACCACCGGCTATCTGCACCGCATCGCGGCCTTGCCCACCGGCCTGGGACAGGGACTCTACGCCATTCTTGCCTACGAGGGCGGAGAAGTCTGGTCGCCGGAAACAAGGGCAATTCTTCGCCAGGATGGCGTCACCGGTCTGGTGGCCAGCACGCCGCTCGGCCTGATCACCTTCGGCGTCTCTGTGGGCGATGCCGGCCACCGCAAAGTCTTCTTCACCGTGGGCCGTTGGTTCTGAGGATTCTTTTGAAGACCATCCCGTCCACAAAGGCTCCGTGCCCCATCTTTGCGCCTTTTTTTCTGGCGCAAAGGGGGGAAACCTCAAACCTCCGGCAGACTCGACGCCGGACACAAAAAGGCCCTCCCGCGAAGGAAGGGCCTTTCTAGTTGTGAGATTCTTCTGAGCTAGCGGCTTACCCTACCACTTCAATCCCCATGGAGCGGGCAGTGCCGCGGATGCTCTTCATCGCCGTCTCCACAGAGGCGGCGTTCAGATCGGGCATCTTCTGCGTGGCGATCTCGCGCACTTGCTTTTCGGTCACCTTGCCGATCTTTTCCTTGTTCGGCGTTCCGGAGCCCTTGGCGATTCCAGCGGCCTTCAGCAGCAAAACCGCCGCGGGCGGCGTCTTGGTGACAAAAGTGAAGCTGCGGTCGGCATAGACGGAAATGACGACCGGAATGATCAGCCCTTCCATCTCCTTCTTGGAGGTGCGAGCGTTGAACTGCTTGCAGAACTCCATGATGTTGACCTGCGCCTGGCCGAGAGCCGGGCCAACCGGCGGCGCCGGCGTCGCCTTGCCGGCAACGATCTGCAGCTTTACGTAACCCGTGATCTTTTTCGAAGTTGCCATGATCTGTTCCTTTGAACCAGTTCCTAGCTTCTAGCCGCTAGCGTCTCGCTGGTCTGTTCCTAATACAAATTTTGAGGTTACAACCATCCGCTCTTTCCCAACCGGCGCCCGCTAGAAGGGTCCGCCAGCTAGAAGCTGGGAGCTAGAAACTGGAAGCTGCTACTCAATCTTTTCTACCTTGCCAAACTCCAGTTCGACAGGTGTGGAGCGCCCGAAGATGGTCACCATGACCTTCATCGTCTCGCGATCTTCGTTGATCTCATCCACCACGCCGTTGAAGTTGGCGAACGGGCCGTCCGTAATGCGGACCTGCTCGTTCTTCTCAAACCTGATCTTGAGCCGCGGCTTGTCCTTGGAGGTCTCGCTACGGAAGAGAATTCCACTCACTTCTTCTTCCGACAAGGCCACCGGCGTATCGCCCGTGCCCAAAAAGCCCGTCACCTTGGGCGTGTCTTTCATGACATGCCAAAGGTCGTTGTCCAGATCCATTTCCACCAGCACATAGCCGGGCAAAAAGACCCGTTCCACGGTGCGTTTCTTGCCGTTGAAAATCTCCGTCACCGGTTCGATGGGAATCATCACCCGGCCTACCTTGTCACCCAGGCCGAAGGCTTGCACCCGGCTCTTGATCGAGTCGCGCACCTTGCGTTCAAAGCCCGAATAGGCGTGCAGAATGTACCACCTGAAGCGCTCATTGCGCTCCGGCGGAACCTGCTCCGGCAGAGTCTGTTCCTGTGAGGTCTGTGCGACGGGTTGTTCCAATTCTTCTGCCATCATGCTCTCGTTTCGCGCCTGCTGTTACGGTTAAAACCCGCCCAGCTTGCCAAGCAACGCATGCAGGCCGTACTGGAATATCGTATCCACCACAAAGAAGAACGCACCAAAGACGCCCACCGTGATGATCACCACGATCGTCGTGGACTTCACTTCCTTCCACGGGGGCGTAACCACTTTGCGCAACTCCGCGCGGACATCGCTCAGGAACTGCGTGAATTCCTTCCACTGCCCGACTACGCCGCCGAAAGACTTCGACAGGGGATTCTCCCCATGCCGTTTTTCCGGCTGCTCATCGCCGTTCGCCATCATTGCCTTCGATGCCATGCTTGTTTCCTTCGCGCCAGGCATTGCCGGGCGCATTCCCACTGAATCTGGCAGGGGCGGAGGGATTCGAACCCCCAAGTTCGGTTTTGGAGACCGACAGTTTAGCCGTTGAGCTTACGCCCCTAAAAGCAGCTTTCAGCTTCTAGCCTCTAGCTTCTAGTTCGTTCGCAGGAAGGTATATATCCCGATCTCCCCGTGAATGAGCTAGCAGCTAGAAGCTAGCGGCTGGTAGCTGCTTTACTTCGCTTCCTTGTGGACCTGGTGCTTGCGGCAGCGGTTACAGAACTTCTTGAACTCCAGACGGCCGGTGGTCGTCTTCTTGTTCTTCGTCGTCGTGTAATTCCGCTCCTTGCACTCGGTGCACTGCAATGTAACAATTTCCCGCATTGAAAAACCCTTCCAGTTGTCAGTGGTCAGTTGTCAGCGCTCAGAGGCCGTTTTTGCTGGTCTCTGAGCACTGATCTCTGATCCCTGCTACTTGATAATTTCCGAGATCGTGCCCGCGCCAACCGTGTGGCCGCCTTCGCGAATTGCAAACCGAAGGCCCT
>Ga0326727_10000876_pt1 | contig 118073 bp, 89 predicted proteins | sample MB2enrmetagenome_FD_207643 | JGI IMG/M metagenome (GOLD analysis project Ga0326727, IMG submission 207643) | Lab enriched peat soil microbial communities from McLean, Ithaca, NY, United States - MB29MY | ecosystem: Environmental > Terrestrial > Soil > Wetlands > Peat | place: USA: New York... | reverse complement strand
AGGACCGCGAATTCCGAACGGTGACCGGCGGCCTGCTGCATGCGCAAAGCGGTGAGGGCCGCGACATGGTCACATTCGACGTCAAGAAAGTCGCCAGCCGTGTGTACCAAGTGAGTCTCCCAACCACGGCCGGGCCCGGAGAATACGGCTTGCTGCCGCCCGGCTCGACCAACGGCAGCGGGAAGATCTATTCGTTCCGCGTCGCGGAATAGGAGGACGTATGTCTGGCTGGCGCAGGATGGCTCTTGGCGCTCTGGTTTCGATGAGCTGGATGTTCGCGCAAACCGGCGCCGGTACCCCGCCGGCCCAACGGCCCGCGCCCCCGGCCCGCATGACGGTCGAAGACGTTGTGCGTCTCGCCAGGGCCGGGGTCGGCGAAGAGGTAATTCTGGCGCAGATCGGCAGCAAGCAGCAGTTTTTCGATCTCACCACGGATCAACTGCTCATGCTGAAATCGGCCTCGGTGAGCGATCGCGTCATCCGTGTGATGATGTCGCGCCCCTCACTGGCGGCCCAGGCTGCGCCGGCGCCCGCGGCGCCTCGCGCTGCCAGCCGCCTACCACCGGCCGCCGTCCCGGCGCCCGCCAAGGCCACTGCGGCGCCAGCGCCCCGGAGAGTTTACCCGGCACCGGCTGCCGCCCCGCCGGCATCGGTCAAAGCCTCTGCCGTGCCCATCGCCCCGCCGGCGCCCGGCAAAGCTCCGACGGTCTGGGTCACGCACAACGACCCGATGGGCTTTGCGGTGAGTCTGCCGGCAGGGTGGAATCTCGGCGCCGGCCACCCGCAGGGACGGATCGCTGTACAGGGCCCGCAGGGCCAGCAGGCAATCATCTGGCCGATGTTCATCGAACGGCAGCAATTGGACGAGCGCGCCACCGGCGTGCTGGTCCAACAACTGGCCCGCCGCGCCGACCCCGAAGCGGCCTGGGGAGAGCCCCAAGCGGCCTCGGCCGCGGTCCGCGTGTTTGCGAGAGGCCAGCGCAGCGGAGTTGCCGTCATGCACTGGCATTCGGAGCCGGAAGGCGCCACGATCTACTTGTACTGCACCACCGCGCCGTCCTCTCTCTACCGCGCTTCGGAGGACGATTTCGCCGGCATTCTGAAGAGTTTCCACACGCTGGCTGGCCTGACAGCCGGCAGCCGCGAGGCGCCGCCCAAGACCGCCGCGGTAAGCCCGGTGGCGTGGGTGCGCTGGACCGATCCGCGCGAGGGGGCGTTCGCCGCGTCCGTGCCGCGGGGATGGAGCGTTTCCGGCGGATCTTTCCGCCAGAGCGCGACCGATATCCGCAAGGGCCTGGTTCTGCTCTCACCCGATGGACAGATCCGCATCGCCGCCGGGGACCCGAATGTGGGCGCCTTCCTCGTCCCGCAAGGGGCGTATGCGCGCTTTGGCATACGCCCGGGCTCGTCGGCAAGCATTGGCGACGGGACCAGACTGGAGGTTCGTAACTACGAGCCGGCGCGCCAATTCCTGGGAGAGTACGTAGCACGCACGGTGGGACGGGAATGCAGCGGACCGCGGGTGCTCTCGAGCGACGAGCGCCCGGACCTGGCCGCGGCCGCCGCGGCGCAGGCGCGGGAAAAGGGCGCGCCGCAGGTCCGGGTGACCACCGCCGGCGTCTCTTTCTCCTGCACCTGGAACGGACGGGAAGCTCGCGGTTACTATGCAGCCGCAACCGTGCTGGTGTCCTCCGGACCAAGCAGCCTCTGGTACATCGATTCCTTGTACGGCTACCTGGCGGTGGCCGAGCGGCAGCGCGAGGCCGATTCGATCAGCCGCCACGTTTCGGACTCCATGCAGGTCAACTCCCAGTGGCAACAGCAGGAAAGTGGGATTGCCGCCAACGCTGTGCAAAAGGACAACGCCCGTGCCCAGGAGATTTGGGCGCGGTCGCAGGCACAGATTGCCGCCGACCAGCAAAAGACCTCGGACATGATGATGAAGAGCCACCAGTACCAGTCACAGGCCTACGACGAAGTCGCCCGCAGGCGGGAAAACGCGATTCTGGGAACCGTGGATGTGGTCGACCCATCGAGCGGCAAGCAGTACAAGATCGACAACTATTCCGACTACCATTGGATGAACAACCAAGGCGTCATCGCCGGCACGAAAACCGACACCTCGCCGGGTTTCGACTGGCACCAGATGGTCGATTTGCCTTAGCCTGTCCGACCGCCGCATGTCGGTTGCTGCAAGGCGGCTCCAGCGGGGTGGGCCCTTGCCGCGCGCGGCGTCGTCGTGCCGCCGACGACCGGTCGGAGAAGCAAGTACCTTGGTTGCACACGGCATTCATCGCCCCAACTGATCGGGCGAAAGCGATAAAGCAGAACATCGGGGTCCTGGCGATCTGCACACTGCGGCCGCCTTTTTTCCGCGCAGGCAAGCTCGTTGATATCGTGACCTTCGATTCGCCGCGAACCCAGGTCACCGACTTCGATTACATCATCGTCGGCATAGCCTCCCTTTGGGTCTATGACAAAGTTTCAGGGGAGGTTTATGCTAGGTTGCTCGGTCAGCTTCGCCGAAATAGTTGCGCAGACTTATGCGGTTTTCAGGAGTTCAACGCCACCGGAGGGGAGCGCCAGGAATCCATCCGCGCCCGGCCACGCGGAGTCAGTGCCCTAGCCCCTCCTCCACCGCCCACCGACCGAGCACCCATTCCAGCGCTTCGGCTGGCGTGCCCAGGCGGTGTTCCAACTGGGCGTCTTCGACGGCGGAGAGGATCTCGGCGAAACGCGGGCCGGGGCGGTAGCCGGCGGCGATCAGGTCGGCGCCGGTGATCAGCGGGGCGGGCTTGATCTCTTCGGCGGTCATCTCCTCAAACTTGCGCTTCACCAGGTCGTAGGTTTCCAGGCGACCACTGCTGGCCAGGCAGTCCAGGCGGTGCAGTTCGAGGTGCTCGTCGAAGTGGGGCAGGCGCATCAGGCGCTTGAGCGTGCTCTCTTTCATGCGGCCCACGTCCTTGAAGTGCATGTGATGCGCGACGAGTGATTCCACCTGCTCGGTGTCATCGCGGGAGAAACGCAGCCGGGTGAGAATCGCGCGGGACATCTCGACGCCTTTCTCGACGTGGCCGTCAAAGCGGATGCGGTCCGCCACGCGGAACACGGGCGGCTTACCCACGTCGTGGAGCAGCGCGCCCAGGGCCAGCGTCGGCGTGGCGCGATCGAGACTAGCGAGCAGCAGGCGTGTGTGCGTCCAGACGTCGCCTTCGGGGTGAAACTCGGGGGGTTGCTCGACGCCGTGCATGGCGGCCACTTCGGGCAGCAGCACGGCCAGCAGGCCGCTTTGGTCCAGCAGGTCCAGGCCGTAGGCGGCGCCGCCTTCAGTGAGGATGCGGACCAGTTCGTCGCGCACGCGTTCGGCCGATACCCGCATAATCAGGGCGGCATGGCGGCGGATGGCGGCGAACGTGGCCGGCTCAATCGTGAATCCCAGACGGGCGGCGAAGCGCACTGCGCGCAGCAAGCGCAGATGGTCCTCGCGGAGGCGTGCGTCGGGATCGCCGATGGCGCGGATTAGCCGGGCATCGAGATCGGCACGGCCCCCGACGTAATCCAGCACGGTGAAGTTAGCAGGCGGGTTGGCAGGCGGAAGCGCCTGCCCCACGTTCGAGGCGTCAGCACGGCGCTCGATGGGATCCATCATGAGGCCGTTGATGGTGAAGTCGCGGCGCAGCACGTCGGCCTTCGGGTCGCTTTCGAAGTGGACGGCGTTGGGCCGGCGGCCGTCTTCGTATTCGTGGTCGCTGCGGAAGGTGGCGACTTCCACCTGCGCGAAAGCATCGCGCACCAGAACCACACCGAAGTGCGCGCCGACCAGGCCGGAGCGCGGGAACAGGTCCATGATGCGGTCCGGCCGCGCGTCGGTGGAGATGTCGAAATCCTTGGGAGCGGCCCCGCGCAACAAGTCGCGCACGCAACCTCCGACGAGATAAGCTTGATGCCCGCCGGTGCGCAGCCGCGCGATCACCTGGCGCGCCAGCGATTCCGCGTGGGATTGCGGCATTTCGACCCCCTCACATATGCTAATATGTTGTGGCCGAACTCCACTTGGGGGCGGGGATACCAGTTTGGGGCGAAGTCCCGCGTAGGACAGATCGCATTCCAGTTCCAACCCGTCAGCACCTCGCAGGCGCATTCGTAATGCGCCACAGCCCCACGGCCGAGCGGGGAGAAACCATTCAGTGACCAACCAGCAACGTCCGGCGGCGGTGAAAGTCGTGGTCGCCACCACCGTGATGCTGTCCTTCATTTCGTTCTGGCGGGCCGCGGCGATCGTCTTGAGCGATCTGGCGAGCTCGGCCTACTACGTGGGCGGCATCGCCGAAACGGCCATCGGCAAAGCGGCGCCATGGTTCATTCTGTCGATCATGCTGTTTTCCTATGCGGTGCGCGCCATCTACATCGAGAGTTGTTCGATGTTCGTACGCGGCGGCGTGTACAAAGTGGTGCACGAGGCCATGGGCGGCACGCTCGCCAAGTTCTCGGTGTCGGCGTTGATGTTCGATTACGTGCTGACCGGCCCCATCAGCGCGGTGAGCGCGGGCTTGTACCTGGGCGGCCTGATCAATGAAGTCACTCCCCGGCTGGGGATGCCCAACCTGCAGTTCAACCCGCCCCATTTCGCGGCAGTGTTTGCGGCGGCGGTGACGGTGTATTTCTGGCGCAAGAATATCATCGGCATCCATGAATCGAGCGAGAAGGCGCTGCGCATCATGCAGGTCACTACCGTGATGGTGGTGATCCTGATCGTCTGGTGCATCGTCACCATCTTGAAGAAGGGCTACCAGCCGGTGCCGCTTCCCATCCCGGCCAACATCAAATTCAGCCCCGAGGCGTTAGGCTGGCTGAAGGGGACGGTGGCGCCATCGATCACGGCGATCGCCATCATGATCGGCCTTGGCCACTCCCTGCTCGCCATGAGCGGCGAGGAGAGCCTGGCGCAGGTGAACCGCGAGATCGCGCATCCCAAGCTGAAAAACCTGGAGCGCGCGGGGTTCGTGATCTTCATCTACAGCATGTTGTTCACTTCGCTGGTTTCGTTTTTCGCGGTGATGATCATCCCGGACGCGCAGCGCCAGCAGTTTCTGGACAACCTGATCGGCGGCCTCTCGATGTTCCTGGTGGGGCCGGTTTCGGTGCGCCTGCTGTTTCATGGCTTCGTGGTGCTAGTGGGGACGCTGATCCTGGCGGGCGCGGTGAACACGGCCATCATCGGTTCCAACGGCGTGCTCAACCGCGTGGCAGAAGATGGCGTACTGCCCGACTGGTTCCGGCATCCGCACAAAAAGTTCGGCACCACGTCGCGCCTCATCAACGTGATCGTGGGGCTGCAGTTGATCACCATCCTGATCAGTCGCGGCGATGTCTACATGCTGGGCGAAGCTTACGCCTTCGGTGTGGTATGGAGCTTCGCCATGAAGGCGCTTTCGGTGCTAGTGTTGCGCTACAAGCAACCGGAAGGCCGCGAATGGAAGGTGCCGCTGAATTTCCACATCGGAAAAACGGAGATCCCGCTGGGACTGATGGCGATCACGGTGGCGCTCTTCGCGCTGGCCATCATCAACGTGCTGACCAAGAAGGTGGCGACCATCTCCGGCGTGAGCTTCACCATCGCCTTCTTCATCGTCTTCGAGCTGTCCGATATCTACAACCGGAAACGCAAGGCGGCGCACGGGGAGGAGATGGAGAAATTCCGGCTGGATGCGCACGACGACCTGACCGCGGGTTCGGTCGGCGTGCGGCCGGGCAACGTGCTGGTAGCGGTGCGAAACCCCAACCGGCTGCAGCACCTGGCGCGCATCCTGCATAAGACCGACACGCGCAAGATGGACATCGTGGTGCTTTCGGTGCGCCAGGTGACGCAGGCGGCTTCCGGCGAGCACCCGCTCGATACCGAACAGCTTTTCTCCGAAGCCGAGACCAATGTGTTCAGCCACGTGGTCACGCTGGGGGAAAAGGCCGGCAAGCACGTGGACCTGATGGTGGTGCCGGGCACGGACCCCTATGAGGCTATCGTGCAGACGGCGGCGCGGCTGCGAAGCTCGCGGATTGTGATGGGCCTCTCGCCCAAGCTGACACCACCCGAGCAAGGCGCGCTGGTGGGCAGCTATTGGGAGCAATTGCCGGAACCGCGGCCGTCGCTTTCGCTCGAGATCGTGCTCGAAAACGAGAAGGACGTAGTGTTCTTCAACCTCGGCCCGCACCCGCCGCGCCTCTGGCCCGAGGATGTCGCGCTGGCGCACAAGCTGTGGCTGGAGCTGAGCGGCATGGGCCCGGGATCGAAACTGCACCACCGCGACGTGATCGGTGTCGCCCTGCGCCGTATGAACGACGAGTTCCATTCCGAGCGCAAGGAAGAAGTAGTGGGCGACGTCCTGCGCGAACTGGGCAACGGCCACTCCGAGCAGAATGGCATTAATGGCGGTAACCGGCGGTAACCGGCGGAGCGGTTGGAAAGCCGGTCACAGGGTGAACCCTTACGCCCGAGCCTTGCGCCGGTAAGCCAGGAACAGTCCGCTCCCGGCCAGTCCGATGAGGCCGAGCAGCAGCGACGGCGGTGCCGGCGTGGCCGGCGTGGCAGGTCCGGGCGCCGCCGAACCAAAGATCCAGTTGATGGTAACGGAATTAGCGGTAAGTGCCGTGACCTGAAAGAAAATGTAGTCGCCAGGTTCTCCCGTATTGGCTATCGCGACGTAAGAGTGACCGACCACAGCGGGCACGCCAAACTGGGTGTAGCCCGCGGTGGGAATCGAGGCTATCGACAACAGCGGGACGGCGCCGAGATCTTGAAGACCTTGCTGGCCGACATTGTTCGCCCAGAAGTCTGGCGATCCTTGATTCAAGAAGTAAAAGTCGCCAAAATTTCCTGTTCCGGGGGTCTGGGTGGCGAAATTGTAGGCCTCGCCAACTTGGTACGGCGCGAGGTCCGTTAACGTGACGCTGCCGCTAATATTCCCAGCAGCGTGAATGCCGTTGGGCAACGTGATCGCTGACGCCACGAGAATCGACAATATCTTCCAGGCACGCATCTGACTACCCATCTTTCTTATCTTTTGGCCGGCGCGCGGAACAACCTGTTATCCTTAGCCTCAAGCGGACTCCGGTCCCGCTGTGGAAGGTTGTCCAAAAGCCCGGCTCTTGGGTGACTCCGATCGCCTTACGGGTCTCCCGGCGCAAGCGCAGGCCACGGGAGGGGTTAACCACCGCACAAAATTTTAGCATGCGAGAGTTCCAATTTGGTTACAACATCTGCAAGGAAACCGGAGGAAGCCGGGGCCGGGGGACGCGAGGAAAGCCCCGAACTCACGGGAAGCAGCCTCGTCCGTAACCCCTCGCCAGCGTCTTTTCCCGACCTGCTAAAATAATCATTACCCACTCCCCGGGAGGAACAGCCTAACTTGAATACTGCAATCCTCGCCCTGGAAGACGGAACGGTCTTCGAGGGCCGGAGTTTTGGTGCGCCCGCCGAGCGCGCCGGCGAAGTCGTATTCAATACCGCGCTCACCGGCTACCAGGAAGTATTCACGGATCCTTCCTACTCCGGCCAGATCGTCATTCTCACCAACCCGCAGATCGGCAACTATGGAACCAGCCGCGACGACAACGAGAGCCTGCGGCCTTACATCGAGGGGCTGGTGGTGCGCGAGTTTTCGGCGCTGGCGAGCAACTGGCGCTCCGATACGGTGGCCGGCGAGTTCCTGGGCGCGGGCGGTGTTCCCATTGTCTCGGATCTGGACACACGCGCGCTGGTGCGCCACCTGCGCAGCCGCGGCGTGATGCGCGGTGTACTTTCAGCCGTGGAATCGGATGCGCAAAAGCTGGTCGAAAAAGCCCGCTCCATCCCGACCATGGCCGGACTCGATCTGGCCAGCTTGGTGAGCACGCCGGAGCCGTACGAATGGACGGCGCCGGTGGAACCGTGCTCTCCATCGCAGCGGGTGGGCAAGCCGGCCGAGACCCGCTACCACGTGGTGGCATACGATTTCGGCATCAAGCACAATATTCTGCGCCGCCTGGTGCATGCCGGCTGCCGCGTCACGGTTGTCCCGGCGCTCACTTCCGCCGAAGATGTGCTCGGGCTAAACCCCGACGGCGTCTTCCTCTCGAACGGCCCCGGCGATCCCGAGCCGCTGGTCGCCCAGGTGGCCAACATTCGCAAGCTGATCGGCCGCAAGCCGGTGTTCGGCATCTGCCTGGGCCACCAGTTGCTGGGCCTCGCCGTTGGTGGCAAAACCTACAAACTGAAATTCGGCCATCGCGGCGCCAACCACCCGGTTCGCAATGAGCTCACCAAGAAGGTGGAGATCACGTCGCACAATCACGGCTTTGCGGTCGACCCCGATTCGCTCAACGCGAACGACGTGGAAATCACTCACTGGAATCTGAACGACCACACGCTGGAGGGCTTCCGCCATCGCCGGCATCCGGCGTTCTGCGTGCAGTATCACCCGGAGGCCGCGCCCGGCCCGCACGATTCGCACTACCTGTTCGACGAATTCATCAAGCTGATGCGCGAGAGCCAGCCGGGGGCGGGGAAATAACGGATGCCGCGACGCAACGATCTCCATCGCATCCTCATCATCGGGTCCGGCCCGATCGTGATCGGCCAGGCCTGCGAGTTCGACTACTCGGGAACCCAGGCGGCCAAGGCGCTGCGCGCCGACGGTTTCGAAGTGGTGCTGGTGAATTCGAATCCGGCCACCATCATGACGGACCCGGAGCTCGCCGATAAGACGTACGTCGAGCCGCTGACGGCGACCTATCTCGAAGAGATCATCCGCCGCGAACGGCCCGACGCACTGCTTTCCACCGTCGGCGGACAAACCGGGTTGAACCTTTCCGTGGAACTGGCCGAGGCCGGAATACTGGAGAAGTACGGCGTGGAGCTGATTGGCGCCAAGATCGACGCCATCAAGAAGGCCGAGGACCGGCTCCTGTTCAAGGACGCGATGCGCAAGATCGGCCTGGAAACGCCGGAATCACAGCTCGTCAACAGCCTGGAGCGCGGCCAGAAGTTCGCCGCGCGGATCGGCTTCCCGTGCATCCTGCGGCCCAGTTTCACGCTGGGCGGCACGGGCGGCGGCATCGCGTATAACAAGGAAGACTTGGACGAAATCCTGGAGCGCGGGCTGGCGCTTTCGCCGGTGCACGAGGTGCTGATCGAAGAGAGCGCGCTCGGCTGGAAGGAGTTCGAGCTGGAGGTGATGCGCGACCTGGCCGACAACTGCATCATCATTTGCTCGATCGAAAACTTCGACGCGATGGGCGTGCACACCGGCGATTCCATCACGGTGGCCCCGGCGCAAACGCTGACCGACCGGGAATACCAGATGATGCGCGACGCGGCCATCGCGTGCCTGCGCGAGATCGGCGTCGATACCGGCGGATCCAATGTGCAGTTCGCCATCAACCCCGCCAACGGCCGGATGGTGATCATCGAAATGAACCCGCGCGTTTCGCGCAGCTCCGCGCTGGCCTCGAAAGCGACCGGATTTCCGATCGCCAAGATCGCCGCCAAGCTTGCGGTGGGCTACCGGCTCGACGAGATCGCGAACGACATCACGCGCAAAACGCCGGCCTGTTTCGAGCCGACCATCGACTACGTGGTCGCCAAGATACCCAAGTGGGCTTTCGAAAAATTCCCCGGCGCGGACGCGACGCTGGGCACGCAGATGAAATCGGTGGGCGAGGTGATGGCCATCGGCCGCACCTTCAAAGAGGCGCTGTGGAAGGGCATCCGCAGTTTGGAGACCGGCAAGGCTTTCGGCTCGGAGAAATTCGATCCGGCGCTGGTGGCGCAGAAGTTGATCACGCCCACGCCCGACCGCCTGGGCTACCTCCGCTTCGCCTTGGCCAACGGCTGCGGCGTGGAAGACGTCCAGGAGATGACATCCATCGACCCCTGGTTTCTGCGGCAGATGAAAGAGGTGGTGGATTTCGAAGCCGAGCTGCGCGAGGCCACGCTCGACGAGGCGCCAGCAGCCTTGTTCCGCCGGGCCAAGCGGTACGGCATCTCGGACGCTCAGCTTGCCAAGACGTGGGGCGTCGATGAGCAGGCGGTGCGGAGCCGGCGTAAAACGCTGGGTGTGGCCGCGGTTTTCAGCCGCGTGGACACGTGCGCCGCGGAATTCGAAAGCTTCACGCCGTATCTTTATTCCAATTACGAAAGCGCGTGCGAGGCCGAGCCTTCCAGCCGCAAGAAAGTCGTCATCCTGGGCAGCGGGCCCAACCGCATCGGGCAGGGAATCGAGTTCGACTACTGCTGCTGCCACGCGTCGTTCGCGCTGCAGGAAATGGGCGTCGAGTCGATCATGGTGAACTGCAACCCGGAGACCGTCTCGACCGATTACGACACCAGCGACCGGCTGTACTTCGAACCGCTGACGCTCGAAAATGTTCTAAACATCTGCGACACGGAGAAGCCGGACGGTGTGATTGTGCAATTTGGCGGCCAGACGCCGCTGACGCTGGCATTGCCGCTCCAGCGGCTGGGCATTCCGATCATCGGCACCGATCCGAAGAACATAGACCTGGCGGAAGACCGCAAGCTGTTCGGCAAGCTGCTCGACGATCTGGGAATCCCTTGCCCCGCCAACGGGACCGCGACCAACGCCGAGGAAGCCTGCGCGGTGGCGCGGCGCCTCGGCTATCCGGTGCTGGTGCGGCCGAGCTATGTGCTGGGCGGCCGCGCCATGGTGATCGCCTACGACGAAGAGATGGTGCGGCAGTACATGCGCGAGGCCGTGACGTTTTCGCAGGACCGCCCGGTGCTGATCGACCGGTTCCTCGAAGACGCCACGGAGGTGGACGTGGATGCGCTGGCAGATTCGGGCGGCGGCGTTCTGATCGCGGGCATCATGGAGCACATCGAGGAAGCTGGCGTCCATTCCGGCGACAGCTCGTGCGTGCTGCCGCCGCAATCGCTCGCGGTCGAGAGCGTCCGCACCATTGAAGATTACACCGTGCGTCTGGCCAGGGCGCTCAACGTGATCGGCCTGATGAACGTGCAGTATGCGATTCAAAACGGCACGGTCTATGTGTTGGAGGTCAACCCGCGCGCGTCGCGCACGGTGCCTTACGTCAGCAAGGCTACCGGCGTGCCGCTGGCCAAGATCGCGGTGGGGCTGATGTGGGGCCGCAAGCTGGCGGATTACGCGCACCTCACGGGCGGCGCGACATCGGGCACGTTGACGGTGCCGCAAGTGTTCGTCAAATCGCCGGTCTTCCCATTCAACAAGTTTCCCGGCGTGGACCCGGCGCTCGGCCCCGAAATGCGATCCACCGGCGAGGTCATGGGAGTGGGTGTCAATTTCGGCGAGGCCTTCCTGAAGGCGCAGATCAGCGCCGGCACTCCGCTGCCGGAAAAGGGAACGGTGTTCATCAGCATCAACGATCATCACAAAGCGGACGCGGTGGACGTGGCGCGGCGCTTCGCCGGACAGGGATTCCAACTGGTGGCGACGCGCGGCACGGCGGCTGCGCTGCGCGGCGCCGGACTCACCTGCAAGACCATTTTCAAGGTGAACGAAGGACGGCCAAACGCGGTGGATCTGCTGAAGGGCGGCGGCGTGCAACTGGCGATCTACACGACCACCGGCGCGCCCGCGTTTTTGGACGAGAAGGCCATCCGGCGCAACGCGGTGATGTCGCGCGTCCCCTGCATCACCACCATGAGCGGCGCCCGCGCCGCCGCCGATGCAGTGGCCGCCCGCCAGCGCGACCCCATCCGCGTCTGGAGCCTGCAGGAGATTCACGAAGCCAAGAAGACGGTGGTGTGAATCGCTCAACGAGCGATTAATTCTCACTTGGCAGCCTGTCGGCCGAATCGACGACCAGGATGTCAGCGGGACCCTTCTTCGCATCCAGCCGGAGCCCGAGCTGGTCCCTCAGGGCGCCGAATATCGTGGGTCCGAGAATACCGTCAGGGGCGCTTGCAGTAGGGGTTGCGGCGTCGGTATCCGCAGTCGTCGTAAGCTGCGTGGCGTTCGTCTCACCGGACATCCAGTACAGCGAGAAATCGTATCGCCCTTTGAGACCGGTCGAGTCGGTCACCGGCTTGCCGAGTTCGCCGGCAAGCATTCGGGTTAACTGCTCCATCTCGGCATTGGGGGCCTGCCAGCGGGCCTTCCCTTCCATCACCAGCATGTTCGCTTTACCGGGAGGTATCACGGGGAATCCAAACTTATCCACGGAAGGCTCGCCGGTCACCCCGTCGCCGTGGGCGAGAACCTGAGTTGCTGCCTTCAGCTTCGGTCCGCCCTTCGCCACCGTCAGCTCAAGTATCGGCATGGCCCTCGTTTCCTGGTGCACTTTGAGCTGGAAGCGGTCCGCCAGCAGATTTTGGAGCATGATCGGGACCTGCTCCTTGGTAGCGCCTTCCGGGACCTTCGCGATAATGTCGAACTGTTCGGTGTTGAACCAGTCGGGGCAGGATAACTGGAACGAGTAGATGCCGTACGCCTGGGTGACAAGTCTGGCGACGGTCACATGGGAAAATGTCATGCGCCCAGGGTCGCTCGTTCCGGGACCGCCCCGTATTCCAACGTAATAACGTCCCCCGTTGGGCGGCGAAGATGGCTTGATGGAAACGACCTCGAAGCTGCTCAAAGTGCCGGTGGGCTGGGCCTGCGCGAAAGACATGGCGAAGATGATGATGAGCGCGGTGCGACAGAACACGGCATACGCCTCTCCGGGCAGTATGCGCCGATTCCGTTGGTCTTAGCAATAGGGAACTCCAGACTGAAGTGGCCGATCTTGCAAGAGATTCACGAAGCCAAGAGAATTGTCGCGTGACGTGTGTCGCGTCTAGCTGTGAGACACCGAAAACTGTGAGCGACCGCAAAAGTGTCACGCCATAACGCGACAAGGAGACCGCCAAGGCCAAGGAGCGGTTTCTCAATCGCTTCCGCAGCGCGCCGGATCTGGGCATGCGCGGCGTGATTCGCTGGTCGCGGGACGAGATCGACGAGCGTTGAATTTGAGCGCGTGGCGCGGGCAGTCCTGCGCGGCAGTCCTGCCTGCTGTGTCGAGAGTCGTCTCGACATTTCTTGGCATCGGATCGCACAGGAAATGCCCAGCTAGTCGTCGCGATGGACCGTATCCGGCGCGAACGCCGGCAGGCAGACTGCGATGTACTCGGCGCCCTCCGGCTCCGGCGTGCCATAGCGAACCCATTCGCCCCGGTTCACGATTACGGCTTGCCCCGCCCTCACTTCCAGACAGCCGCCGCGGTGCTCCACTCGTAGCAGACCGCGCAGGACGACGGTGAATTCATCGAAGTCGGGCGTTTGCCCGGGCTCCAGCCAGCCGGCTGGGCTGCGCATGTGAGCCACGCTGACCGCGCCGTGACCGCTATTGGCGCGGCCGATGTATTCGTCAATCAGCTTGGGTTTGTTCCCGGCGGCTGTCACGCGGGTCGGCGCCATTACGAGGGTCGGCATGCTATTGGGTTCTCCACAATGTCGCTAAGGACTTGGTCGGTTGGCAGGCGAAAACGCCTGCCCCACCGCCCCGCAGCTTCCTTCCGCCGATCAGCCATTTCTTCAGTCTCGATTCTACACTGGCGCTGGCCGATCCCCTCACTCCCCGTAGCTAATCTCCCCTTGCCGGGCCGAGTAGGCGGTGTATAGGAGGAGCAACAATGACACGGCGAGCAGGCCGGGGACGGCTAGCCAGACGGGAGTGGGGTCGGTTTCCACCACGACCAGGTTGAGCGGGGGAGGCAGCGGGACTTCCACCGGGCACAGGTTTTGCAGATAGAAGATCACGCTGATCTTCTTAAGCAGGGATGGGAGGAACGGGTTGAGGTTCTCCCACACGTACACCACCGCGGCCGGAATCATCGGATTGCGAAACAGCAGGCCGCACATCAGGAATACGGCGCCGTATCCGACGGCGGCCAGCGCGGCGGTGAGCGTGTACGAGCCGAGCTGGCTGAGGCCGGGACCGTGCCAGATGTAGTTCGAGTACGCGGCGCCGAAATGGCGGCCAATCAGCAGGAACGAGGCCGCCGCGCTTCCGGCGAACAGGACCACCGCCATGGCCAGCCCGGCGAGGTATTTTCCGGCCACCAGCATCTCGCGCCGCAGCGGCGTGAGGTAGTAATAGTGCAAGGTTTTCTCCAGCATCTCCGCGCGAAAGAGGCTGGAAAAGATTCCCACGCAGCCGAAGAAAATGGCGCCGCGCAAATAGAAGAACTGAAACATGCCCGCGTAGATGACGCTGTCGTCGCCCAGGCTGTGGCCGGGCGAGGGCCGGCCCATTTCAAATAGCCAGTGCAGGGCGCAGATCGCCACCGGCCCCAGCGCGAGCAGATAGATCCACCAGCCGCGCTTAGAGAAAAACGTCTTCCGCCATTCCAGCCGCAAGACCGCGCCGAGTTGCCGCATCCACAAGGCGTTCATACCGCGCCTCCCTCGCCGATCAGATACTGGTAAACCGAGTTCACGTCGTCATCGGCCGGCGCCACGGATTCCACTTCCAGGCCGGTATCCAGAATCACGCGGTTCAGCAGCAGGTAAAAAGCGTCGGCGTCCTTGGTGCGCAAGAGCAGGTTGCGGCCGTCGGCTTGGATCTTGGCCTCGACCACGTGGTTCTGCGCGAACAGGCGCGAGGCCAGCTCGGCCGGCCGGTCGCAGCGCACCAGGATCTGCATCGGCTGCTCGCGGACCTCGCTGCGCACGCCCTGAATCTGCCCTTCCGCCACTACGTAGCCGTGGCTCAACAGAATCACCTGGTCGGAAATCGAATCCACCTCGTGCAGGATGTGGCTGGAGACGATGACGTGCCGCCCGTCGGCGCCCCACTCGCGGAACAGGGCGATGGTCTCGGCGCGCGCCATCGGGTCCAACCCGTTGAGGGGCTCGTCGAGCACCAGCACGCGCGGGTCGTGCGCGATGGCCTGGGCCAGCTTCACGCGCTGCCGCATGCCTTTGCTATAGGCAGCCACGGGGCGGCCGGCCGCGGTCATCATGTTCACTTTCTGCAGCGCCGCCACGGCGCGCTCGCGGGCTTCCTCCTGGCTCATGCCATACAGCAACAGATACGAGTAGATGAACTGGAAGCCGGTCAGCCCCTTGGGAAATGCGTCGAACTGCGTGCAGTAACCGAGCAGCCGGCCGATTTGCTGTGGCCGATCGGGCGCCACGCCGAGCACGCGGATCTCTCCCCGCGTGACGCGCAACAGGCCGGTCATCAGGTTCATCAGCGTGGTTTTGCCGGAACCGTTCGGCCCCACCAGGCTGGTGATGCCCGGCGGAATGGTGAGGTTCACGTTGTTGATGCCCAGCACTTCGCCGTAAAAGCGCGAAACGCCGGCGAAGGTGATCTGGGTGTCGCTCACCGCACCACCTCCGCGCCGCGGATTTTCCGCGCCAGCATATACAGGCAGATCAGCGCCAGCACGGCCAGCCCCACCCAGCTTGTCCACAGCGGCAGCGTTTCGCCGCGCGGGGCGCGGAAGAAGACGGCGCCGTTGGTGGTGGGGTGGTTGCCTTCGAACAGCCACACCCACACCGAGCCCACCAGGTAGCTGACGTTGAACAGGTAGCCCCAGTTGGTGCGCTCCACGCCGTTGATTACCGCGCCGAATGCCGAGAGCACGAAGAACAGGCCGAACATGAGCGCGCCGGCGGCCGCCCGCCACTTCACCCAGGCGGAAAGCGCCAGCGCCAGCAGCGCCAATAACAGAATCCACACCCAGGCGCCGAAGAAAAGGCCGCTCGCGATGCGCGCGTGATCCACCGCCCAACTCCAACCTTCCAGGTAGCTTTCCAGGCCGAACAGCAGCAGGCCCGGCACCCAGGTCATCAGCGAAAGCAGAATCACCAGCACCGACATTTTGCCGAGCACGTATTCCGCGCGCGAAAACGGCCGCGCCAGGTAGAGCGAAAGGGCATTGTTGGCCAAGTCGGGCGATACCTGGCCGGGCCCCACGAATGCGGCCAAAAACAAACCCATCATGCTTTGCCAGCCCAGCAGTGAAAGGAAGAAGACCACGTTGATGGTAATCAGGCGCTGCGCGCCCTGCGCATTAATCAGGCTCAGCGCGCTCGAATTGTGCTGGACCCAGATGATGATGGCGCAGATCAGCGGATAGAGGAAGGTGCAGACGAAGAAGATGGAAAGGAACTTCCGCCGGTGGAGATCTTCGAAAGCGAAGCGCGGAATCACCAGCAGGCGCGCCCAGCGGGACGTCAGCGCGCCCTCGTACGGCCGGTAGGTCTTCTTATAGACGGCCATCGGCGCCCTCCATGGCTTTCAGGAAAATGTCTTCGAGCGAATCGCGGCGGCGATTGAGGCGGCGGATCTGGATGTTCTGCGCGGCCGCGATTTCGTATAGGCGGCGCACTTCCAGCCCCTCCGGCAGCACCACTTTGAGGCGCCCCTGCGCGCCGGGAGCGGTTTCGCAGCCGAGGCCGCGGATGGCCTCGACGAAATTCCCGTTCAATTCGCCGCGCGTTTCCATCTCCAGAAAACGCCGGTTGGAGCGCCGCTCCTCTTCCAGGTTGCAGAAAGCGGCGATAGAGCCCTCCTTCAGGATCAGCACCTCGTCGCAGCATTCCTCCACGTCGCGCAGCAGGTGGGAAGAGACGATCAGGTGCAGATCGCCGCGGTCGCGAATCTCCTGGATCAACTGAATCATGCGCAGGCGCGCCGGCGGATCCAGGCCGTTGGTCGGCTCGTCCAGAAACAGCAGCTTGGGACCGTGCGCGATGGCCTGCGCCAGTTTGGCCGCCTGCTTCATGCCCAGCGAATAAGTGCCCAGCGCGCGATAGCGGACTTCACCCAGGCCCGTGTAAAAGAAGGCCTCGTGCGCGCGCTCGAGAGCCTCGGCTTTGGGCAGGCCGGCCAGTTCCGCCATCAGGCGCACGAAGCGCACGCCACTCATGGCGGCGATGAAAGAGTCGTTTTCCGGCATGTAGCCGATCAGGCTGCGCACCGCCCGCGGCTCGCGGCGGATGTCGCGCCCGAGTATGCGCGCGGTCCCCGCCGATGGCCGGTGAAAGCCGAGCAGCGCGTTCAGCAGGGTGGATTTGCCGGCGCCGTTCGGCCCCAGCAAGCCGATGGAGCGGCCGGTGAGCGACGCCTTAAGCCCCTTCAGGATCACGCGATCGCCGAAGCGCACTTCCAGGCCGTCGAGCTCGATGACGGGCGCCGTCTCTTGAGCCATCACTTCTCTCTATACGCCGGCTTGCGCCCGCCTGTTCCGAAGAGTTGTCCCAACGGGATGGAGGCCCCCGCCCAGCCGACTGGGTCGCCGGTGAGAAGAGACTCCAGGCGCGCTCCCACCACATCGCCGGTGCTGGCCACCGTTATGCGGTCCGGCGCGCCGTAGGCGGCGATCAGAGTGGGCTTGAGATTTCCCAGGCGGTCGGCCGGATTGGGGCGACCGGGACTCGCGCCGGCCATGCCGCTCAGCATTCCGGCCAGCGGCGCGAGCGAGGTGCCCAGGTTCTGATACAGCACGGCCGAAAAATTAGCGTAGTGGTCGCGCGGCGTCAACGCCATGAATTTTTCGGAGCGGGTGATGGAGGTTCCATTCGCTTTCAGATCGAGCGCGCGCTTGACCAGCGCGCGGCTCGGCGCGGCGATCATGTAACCGTCGGCGAAGGTATAGTGCCCCGCCGCCAGCGGTCCCAGCGCGGGCGAATCGATGGTGTAATACGTGCGGCCGCCCACGGTCTCCTGTGCCATGTGGATGGTGTGGCCGCCGGACTTGGCGGCCTGCCGGTTGGCGTAAGCCACCAGGCGCGCGAAAACCGACTGCAATCGCGGCGGATCGTACACTTCCACCACCAGCTTCCAGGAAGGCACCGGCATCAGCGGGCCATCGAGCGACAAGGCGAACTCGCCACCCAGGCTGGCGGCGAGGTCCGTTCGCAGGTCGCCCTGCTCGCCCAATCCGGCTGGTCTCGCATTCACCACGCCCGCAACCAGATCGCCGACCGTCGCGGGGTCGCGCACCACGAACGCCGCCACGGTTCCGGCTTCCGGCGAAACGTAATCGAGCGAACCCATCGGCGCCGGGTCGGCCAGCCACGCCGAGATGCCGGTGTGGGCGGGATCGAAGCCCAGAGTGGCCCGCATTTCCATTTGCTGGTTGACTTCTTTTTCCTGGGCCACGAAATAGCTCATTCCGGCGGGGTGTTTATCCCGCGCCATCCGCGAGAGATCGGCGCACACAAACAACCCTGCGCCTTCGCGATAAAGCTGCGCGATGCGCGCGTGGAACGGCGTGCCTTCGAATCCGCCGGCCGGCGCGTCGAAGATGGGGGCCAAGTTCTCGACCGCCGCGCTGTCAGGCCCGAACGCCACCAGCCCGTTGCGCACCTCTACCGTCAAGGGCAGCCCCCGCTGCTTGAGAAACTCGGGGAACCCTTCGCGTTTCAATTCCGATACAAACACGGGAGCCCGCGGTTCGCCGTCCGCCGCAGCCAGGGCCACCACCGCGATCTCGCCACCCAGGTAGCTGGTGGCGGCGCGCAACGTGTCGATCACCGGCTGCGTCTTGCCTCCGCGCTCGTTCCAGAACGGCGCCAGCTCGGGACTCTCGGCGATTTTGGCGTTAAGCACTGCCTGCGCCTGGCTGAGATAGTCGCCCAGGTTGGGGATGCTGACGTACAGCACGGTGGATGCGGGCAGCCGGTTCAACAGGTCGCTGTGGTAGCGAAGATCCGGCAGATGAATCCGCTCCAGGCTGGCGCGCAAGTCGGCCAGCAGCGCGTAATAACGGTCGCGATTGACGCTCCACGCGATGTCGTCCCGCACCGGTTCGGGATCCATACCCGCGCCGGTAACGGTTTGATCGCCGCGGTGCAGCACTTTTTCGCCGCTCCCCTGCGCCACATGCACTTCGCCCTGCACCACCGAAACGCGCGAGCCCTTCACGCCGGCGCTGACGCCGAAGATGGTCCCGGTGACCGCCACGCGACAATCGCCGGTGTCCACAAACAAGTGGCCTTTGCGGCGTTTGGCGGCTTCCACCATCACGCTGCCGCGGCCCAGCCGAATCGTCAGGTCATTAGCCGAAGCGGTAGTGAAGAGGCTCGACCGCTCGCGCAGCTCCACCGACGATCCGTCGGCGAGGCGCAGCAGTGCATCGGAATCCTTGGCCGTGCGGATCTCCACGCCCTCCGGCAGATTCTGTCCGGCGGCGAGCGGATGGAGTGTGCCATCGGCCGCCACCTGATATAGCACGCCGCTGACCGCTTCCACTCTGGCCCGCCCGCCGGGCGCGCCCGAGTGTTCAATCACGGTCCAGACGATACCCGCCGCGGCCAAAATGACCACCGCCGCAGCCGCCCAACGAACGGTATATGAGCTACGCCCGGCAGGCCGCGCCGCCTGACGGGCGGCCGGCATGATTACCACCTTTCCCTCGTAGATGTGCCGGCAGGCGACGCACGAATGCAAGTGATCTTCCACCAGCATGGCGCGCCCTGGCGCGAGGCGCCCCGCACGGTAATCGGCGAGCAGAGCTTGAAAGCCGGCGCAGCCGCGGATGGGCTCGCCGCTCAACTGGCCGGCAGCTTCCGCCAGCCGGGCCCACACGCGGTCCGCGGCAGCCTCGACCACCGCCGGATCGACCGCCTCGTCGCGAATTTCCGACAATGCTTGTTCCAGAGCCGGGTCCTGGAAGCTGTTTTCCGGTGTCATGCTTCGCCTCCCTGGTAAACGCGGTATTCCTTTTCCAGCCGGTCGCGTGTCCGCGAAATAGTGACCGCGACGCTGCCCGGCGTGGTATTGAACAACCGCGCAATTTCGGGATTGTCTCTTCCTTCGAAGAACCGTAATGCAAACATCTGCGCGATGCGTGGATTCAGCCGCGCCAGCGCGCCGCGCAGCCAGTCGCGAATTTCGCCCGAGGCCTGCAGGCGGTCCGGCCGGCGATGCGCTGACTCCGCCAGCACGGGCTCCAATTCGTCCAGTGGAATATTCCGGATGCCCTGCCGCGACCGCACAATGTCCAGCGCCGCATTCACCGCCGCGCGCCGCAGGAAACTCGGCATGTTCTCCACCGCATCGGCCGCGGCGTCGCGTTTGAGCAACCGCAGGAAAACCGTTTGCAGCGCGTCTTCGGCGTCGCTGGCGTTGCCGGTCACCCGGTAAGCCGCGCGAAACACGGCCGCATGGCTCTCGCGGAATACTCGTTCCAAATCGTCTATGGAGAAGCTGACGGATTCCGGCGTTGCGGCCATTAACGTATTCATCCTAACAGGCTCTCTGTTCCAAGGGACGCGCAGAAACGCCGCGATTTAGCACGACGGACGCTCGAGATCGACATAAGTAGGGTTTTTCGAGACGATTGTTCGACAATAACCGCACAAGCGGGGGTCAAACGTCGCAAAGGCGGGTGTCGCGGCTAGCCGCGAATCATGCGAGCTTGCCATGGCGCGTACGCTAAGTCGAATACGCTCAGGGTTTCACAAAAAAAGCCCCGTGCCGGGGAAGGCGCGGGGCTTAGGTCTACTACATTCTGTCTCGGAGGATGACAGAGTAACCAAATCTTAACACTCATCCTCGCCTAAATCAATCCTGTTTCAAGCAAAGCCGTGTTACAGACCTTGTTAACACTCTTATACTGTCACCTGCCCAATCAGACTACTTGTGAACCGCCGCGGCTGAAGCCCTGGTGCGCATGCCAACTCGCGCCGCGAAATCGCATTGCGCGACGAGATCGCCGGCGCGTGTCCTCAGGCCTTGGCGGCGCCGCCTGCCATCGCCTTCAGCGCGGCGGCTTCGTCGTCGTAGGCCTGGAATACGGTATAGAGCTTGGTGATGGTGAGCAGTTCCTTGACCTTGCCCTGCGCGTGCAACAGCCTGACGTCGCCGCCCAGATTGGTAACCGTGGCATACGATCCGACGATTTCGCCAAGACCCGCGCTATCGAGATATGTGACGTCGCGCAGGTTGAGCAAGATGCTCTTCTGGCCCGAGCCGACGAGGTTCTTGATCGTCTCGCGCACCACTCCGGAGCCATCCCCCAAAACGATCCTGCCGGCCAGATCCACGATGGCCACGTTGCCGGCCTTTCGAACGGTTGCCTTTGCGCTCATTATGCCCTCCAGCCGACTATTGTACACGTAGCGGGAGCGCCGGCGCGCGGCATTGACGGTGAGTAGAACCCCATTTACAATCGCGGGATGCCACGAAAAGTCATCCTGGGATTCGGAATCAGCCTCGACGGCTACATTGCGCGGCGGAACGGCGACCTCGATTTTCTGGTCATCGACAAGGAAGGTGAATCCGCGATGGCAGACTTCTTCTCCAAAGTCGACACCACCATCATGGGCCGCAGGACCGCGGTGGGCTGGCTTAAAATGCGCGCTAGTGGCGAGATACCCGAAACTCCGGGCATGGCCAACTATGTGGTTTCTCGCCGATGGAAGCCGGGCAAGCGCGATGGATTCGAAGTTGTAACCGGACCTCTGACAGCCTTCGTAAGAAAGCTAAGACGCCGTTCGGGGAAGGACATTTATCTGGGCGGTGGGGGCGAGTTGGCCCGCAGTTTCCTGCAAGAGGATTTGGTGGACGAGATCTTCATCGGCCTCGGTCCCGTACTATTAGGCGATGGCATCTCCGGCTTCCCGGGCAAATTCCCGCAGCGCGATTTCAAGCTGACGGAATGCAAGTCCTACTCGAATGGATCGGTGGGACTGCGCTACGAGCGGATCCGGGCTAAGACAAGCCGATAATCCGCCCGTCGCCCACTGGGAAAGTGACCCCGGGCATCACTCACCGACGCAGTGCAGCTTAACCCGCCGGCGGTGCGGTGCCGCTCGATGCTCGAACAGATAGATGCCCTGCCATGCGCCCAGCGCCATGCGGCCGCGTTCCACCGGCACGGAAAGCTGCGCCAGGGTGAGCGCCGCGCGAATGTGGGCGGGCATGTCGTCAGGCCCCTCCACGGTGTGACGATACAGCCGGTTGTCCTCTTCGACCAGCCGGTTGAAAAACTGGTTGAGATCGTGGACCACGTCCGGGTCGGCGTTTTCCTGGATGGTGAGCGACGCCGAGGTATGCTGTACGAATATAGTCAGCAGGCCTTCGCTTACGCCGAGTCCCTCCAGCCAATTCGCGATCGCACCGGTGACTTCGTACAGCCCCTTGCCGTGCGTCGGCACCTCGATCTGGTCGAGGAACTGCGCCAGCGGCACGTTATTCGACCGTCACGCTCTTGGCCAAGTTGCGCGGCTGATCCACGTCGCAACCGCGCCGCACGGCGATATGATACGCCAGCAATTGCAGCGGCACGATTTCCAGGATCGGGCTCAACAGCGACAGCGACGGCGGAATCTCGATGATGTGGTTCGCCATCTTGGGCACCTGCTCGTCGCCCTGCGTCACCAGGGCCACCACGATTCCCTCGCGCGCTTTGACTTCCTGAATATTGGAGACCGTTTTCTCATAGAGCAGGCGGCTCTCTTCGCTCGAGGCATCGCGCGTGGCCAGCACCACCACCGGCAGTTTCTCGTCGATCAATGCATTGGGACCGTGCTTCATTTCGCCGGCCGGGTAGCCTTCGGCGTGAATGTAGGATATTTCCTTCAGCTTCAGCGCGCCTTCGAGTGCGATCGGAAAGTGCTCGCCGCGGCCGAGGAAAAGGAAGTCGGTGGCGCGGTGCAGCTCGCGTCCGAGGGCTTCGTAGACCGCGTCTTGCGCCAGCACCGTCTCCAACTTGCCGGGAATCCGCAGCGCCTCCTGCATCAGGCAGCGCGAGCTGCTTTCATCCAGCCGCCCGTTGGATTGCCCCAGGTACATCGCCAGGATGAACAGCGCGCTCAACTGGCAAGTGAAAGCCTTGGTGGAGGCCACGCCGATTTCCGGCCCCGCGTGCGTGTAGATGGTGCCGGCGGCTTCGCGCGTGATCATCGAGCCCACCACGTTGCAGATGGCCAGCGTTTTCGATCCCCGCTGTTTGGCCTCGCGTTGCGCCGCCAGCGTGTCGGCGGTTTCGCCGGATTGAGAGATCACCACGGTCAGCGTGTCGTCGGTGACGATCGGATCGCGATAGCGGAATTCGCTCCCGTAGTCGACCTCGACCGGAATGCGCGCCAGTTTCTCGATCATGAACTTGCCGGCCAGTCCGGCGTGCCAGCTCGTGCCGCAAGCGATGATCTTCACCTGCCGGAAGCGGGCGAACTCGGCCGGCTGAATGTCCATTTCATCCAGGAAAATGCGCCCGGTCTCCTGCCCCACGCGGCCCAGCATGGTGTCGCGCACGGCGCGCGGCTGCTCAAAGATCTCCTTGAGCATGAAATGCTTGTAGCCGCCTTTTTCGGCCATGATGGGGTCCCACAGCACATGGGTGACCTGGCGGTTGACGGGCCGGCCCTGGAAATCGCTCAAGCGCACGCCGGCCGGCGTGAGGACCGCCATGTCGCCATCGGCCAGGAAAAACATATCGCGCGTGTGGCTGAGGATGGCGGGCACGTCGGATGCCACGAAATACTCGTTGTCGCCGATGCCGATGACCACCGGCGGGCCGTTGCGCGCGGCCACGATCTTCTCCGGATCGGCGCGCGAAATCACGGCCAGCGCGAAGACGCCGGCGAGCTCCGCCACCGCCCGGCGAACCGCTTCTTCCAGGTTGCCGCTGAAGTGCTTCTCGATCAGGTGGGCGATGATCTCGGTGTCGGTTTCGGTGCGGAACACGTGGCCTTCGGCTTCCAGTTGATGCTTGAGCGTCAGGTAGTTCTCGACGATGCCGTTGTGCACCACCACCAGCTCGCCCTTGCAATCGCTGTGCGGGTGAGCGTTTTCCTCGGTGGGGCGGCCATGCGTCGCCCACCGCGTGTGGCCGATGCCGAACGAGCCATCCACCGGGCTCAACCGGATGGTATCTTCCAGGTTGCGCAGTTTGCCCTTGGCGCGGCGCACGGCCAGGTTGTGATCCTCGCCATATACCGCCAGCCCCGCCGAATCATAGCCGCGGTATTCCAGCCGCTTGAGTCCCTCCAGGATGATCGGCACCGCCTTGCGGTGCCCGACATAACCGACGATTCCACACATAAAACCATTATAGGGAAGCCGCGAGAAAATGCCCGCGGCCGGCGTGTCACACCGCCTCAAAAGATTCTATAGGGCCGATTCACCATGGGCATCGTCGCGGATTCGGATGGCATCGACCACCTCGGTGACAAAGATCTTGCCGTCTCCGATGGCGCCGGTGCGCACGGCCTCGACGAGAGCGCCGATCACTTCGTCCTTGCGGGCGGAAGGCACCACGGTTTCGAGCTTGATTTTGTGAATGAAATCCACGTCGTACTCGCGGCCGCGGTAGACTTCCCGATGGCCCTTCTGGCGGCCGTGGCCGCGCACTTCGCTGACGGTGAGGCCGTCGATGCCGATGCCCTGGAGCACTTCGCGGGCGCTTTCCAGCTTCGAGGGTTGGATAAACGCTTCAATCTTGACCATTGGCCTAGCCCTCGAAATTGTAGCCTTCTTCACCGTGGAGCGACAGGTCCATGCCGGTGGCTTCCTCGCCTTCGTTCATGCGCACCGGCGTCACCAGTCCCGTGATCTTCAGCGCGGCCAGCGTTCCCACCACGCCAAGAGCGATGCCGATTCCGGCGCCGAGGAGTTGATGAAGCACCTGCGCCGGGTTGCCGTCGATCCAGCCTCCCACCTTGATCGCCGAGTTGACCGCGCGCGTGGCGAATACGCCCGTGAGCAGGCACCCCGCGAAACCACCGACGCCGTGAACGCCGAAGACGTCCAGCGAATCGTCATAGCGAAACCGTTCCTTTACCGAGGTGACCATGAAGTAGCAGACCGCGCCCGCCAGCAGGCCGATGATCACGGCGCTGAACGGTTGCACGAAGCCGGCGCCCTGGGTGACCGTGGCGAGTCCGGCGACCGCGCCGGAGATAGCGCCCAGCGCGCTCGCCTGTCCTTTGCGTACGCGCTCGGCAGCCATCCATCCGACCGCCCCCGCCGCGGCGGCGAAATGCGTAGCTACGAAGGCGCTGGTGGCCAGCGCTGAGGCTGCCAGCGCGCTGCCGGCGTTGAAGCCGAACCAACCCACCCACAGCAGGCATGCGCCGACGAAGGCCAGCACCAGGTTATGCGGCACGAACTTCTCGTGCGGATAGCCCGACCGCTTGCCGATATATAGCGCCGTGACCAGCGCCGAGAATCCGCTGGTGATGTGCACCACCGTGCCACCGGCGAAATCGAACACCCGGTACCGGCCGCCCAGATAGTCGTTGAGAAAGCCGCCCGTGCCCCACACCATGTGCGCCACCGGGAAGTAGACGACGAACGTCCAAAGCACCGAGAACATGACCATGGCTTTGAAATGCACGCGCTCGGCAAAGGCGCCGGTGATCAACGCCGGCGTGATGACGGCGAACATGAGCTGGTAGATCATGAACGTCTGGTGGGGAATGGTGGGAGCGTAGAGCGGGTTCGGATCGGCGCCCACGCCGCGCAGGAACAGGTAGTCCAGGCCGCCGATGAACGGGTTGCCCTTGGCGAACACCAGGCTGTACCCGCAGACCCCCCAGATGAGCGTGATCACCGCCATCATGGCGAAGCTCTGCATCATGGTGCCGAGCACGTTCCTTTTGCGCACCAATCCGCAGTAGAACAGAGCCAGGCCGGGACCCGTCATCATCAGCACGAGCGCGGCACTGACCAGCATCCAGGCGTTATCGCCGGCCGACTGGGAGGCCGCTACCGCGGCCTGCAAGGCCCGCAGTTCGGCATGATCCACCGGTGGCGCTTGCGCCAGGGCAGAGGAAGAGAGAAGGAGTAGTCCTGCAAACACACGATTCGACAACGTGGTCTCCTCGACGTGGAGTTTAGCTCCCGCGAACGGGGCGGGAACATCACACATTAGAGGATGGCGCGCCTCAGGGCCACAAGAAGAATTGAATACGCCCAATAGAAAAAACTTATGGGGCGGCGCCGGACCCCGGCTGTGCCTGGCGGCGTGAGCCGAAAGGCTATCGTGAGGGCTGTCGCACAGGGTCTGGACCGCGTTCAGCCGGCGATGGCTTCCGCGATTGCGCGCTCGGTGCCGTGCGCTCAGGAAACGTAATAGCCTTCCCTGGCTTGCACCACCAGGTCCTTCTTCTTCGCGGTCAGGTGAATGTGCCGGTAAGCCGCGGTATCCCCGGTCTGGTCGGAAGTGTAGCCGATGCTGTACTGGCTGCGCAGCTCTTCCTGGAGCTCGGCGAATACCTTGTCGATCGGCAGGTGGTGCGACACCTCGATGAACCTCCCGCCGGTCTCGCGCGCCATCTGCTCCAGCACCTTCTTGCCGTCTCCGCGGTTCTCGCCGCCGGGATAGCCTCCGCCACCCGGATAGCCGCCACCGGGGTAGCCTCCGCCGCCGCCCGGATAGCCCATCCCTCCGCGCCGCCGTCCCATTCCTGGGCCGTAGCCATTATTGGTGTACGGATTGGAACCGGCGAACAGAATCGAATACACCAGCGTATCGGCGTGCTGCGCGGCGGAGATCGCTTCGAAGAGCGTGTACCTGCTGCCCCGATCGACTCCATCGGTAAGCAGCACCAGCGCCTTGCGTCCCTTCTGCTTCATCATCAGCTCATCGGCCGCCAGCTTCACGGCGTCATACAGATGCGTACCGCCGCGGCGCTGGCTGCCTCCGGAACCGCTGCCATCGTCGGGTGGATATCCGCCGCCGCGCTGCCGTTGCAATTGCGGTTCGGACACCTGCAACTCGTCCAGCCCTTTCTCCAGCTTCGCCCGCGAGGGCGTCAGGTCCTCCAGCAGTTCCACTTCTTTATCGAAATGGATCAGGAAGGCCAGATCGCGGTCCTCGCGCAGCACCTGGTCGAAGAAGCGCCGGCTGGCGTCCCGTTCATCGTTCAGCACCGTGCGCTGGCTGCCGCTGGTGTCCACCAGCAGCCCGAGCGTCAGCGGCAGGTCGGTCTCGCGCGCGAAGTAGCGAATCACCTGCGGGTGTCCCTCTTCGTCCAGCAGGAAATCTTCCTTGTTCAGATCCTTGACGATTTGCCCCTTCTTGTCGCGCACGGTGGCGAAAATATTCACCACTTTGACTTCCGCCGAATACGTCGGAGGCGGCTGGCCGGGCGCGGACGGCGCTGCGCCCTGTGCGGGTGGCGGCTGTTGGCTGGGCGCCGCCGGCACTGCGGCTGGCGTGGGTGGCGCCTGCTGCCCGTGCAGCCAGTGCGCGGCCGGAAGCAAAGTGAAAGCGGAAAGCAGACTCCGCCTGGACAGATTCATAGCGTCTCTCTCTTCGTTGAATACAGATGCGCCCACCCGGCTGCCGGTTACCACGCGGCACCTCGAAAAGATTTTGGAACCTATCCGAAAACCGCCAGCCGTCCTCCCGAATCGCCAAACACCCGCTCCGCGCAGCTTCTGTAACCCCGCGCCCTTCCGAAACGTTTATGCTTAGTTCAGACAGTGCTTCAGGCTTCGAGCTGGTTGGGAACTCTATTCCGCGCCGTGGTGTGCCTTCTGGCCGCTGGCGGCCTCGCACGCGCCGCCGATCCCCAACTGGCGCCGGTCGGCGTCTGCGAAGTGTTGCGCGACCTGGCTTCGTGGGAGAACAAAAGCGCCGCCATTGTCGGGCGCTATAGCTTCCGTCCCACCGGCCGATGGGTGAGCGAGCAAGTCTGCGAACCCGCCGCCGCCGATCCGCCTCAACTCTGGATCGTCGAGGATGATAAAGACGGTCCCCGCCCGCCCGAGCGCTTCGAGTTTGACACCGCCCAAATCCGCTTGAAACTCACCGAGATCGCACGTCGCACCGCGCTTGCCAAGTTTCGCTTCGGCACTCCCGGCTATGACCGCTGGGCGGTGATCTACGGCCGCATCCAAGCGCGCAAGGGTGACGATGCCAGGAAAGCGCCCGCCAATCTGGTGATCCGCGGCGCCGCCGTCATCGTTTTCCTGAATTCGGAATAACCAGGGTCGACGCCGGATTTCCCACCCGGCCCGGTGCTATAACATTAAGCACGGCAACATTGTCAGTCTTTTCGAAATATCCGCTCCCTAGCGGGGTGCCCTCTGGGCCCGGCTCCGTAACCGCCATGAAACCTCTCGTCGTGTCCGCCTGCCTTCTGGCATCGCTCCTCCCCGCCTCCGCCCAGCAGCGAGACTATCCGGTCAAGCCGGTGCCGTTCACCGATGTTCACCTGAACGACACCTTCTGGGCGCCGCGCATCGAAATCAATCGCACCATCACTATCCCGCATGCGTTCCAGAAGGAAGAAGAAACCGGCACGGTCGGCAACTTCATCCGCGCCGCGCAATCGCTGCGCCACGAGCCGTTCGAGAATCATCACTATCCGCGTTATCCATTCGACGATTCCGATGTCTACAAGGTGCTCGAAGGCGCCGCTTACACGCTCAGCGTTCATCCCGATCCGAAGCTCGAGGCCTACTGCGACGATCTCATCCAAAAAATCGCCGCCGCTCAGGAGCCCGACGGCTACCTGTACACCGCGCGGACCATCGATCCGCTGCACCCGCACCCGTGGTCGGGCGCCGAGCGCTGGATCTTCGAGGGCGTCGGCAGCCACGAACTCTACGATCTCGGCCATCTTTACGAAGCCGCCGTGGCCTACTACCAGGCCACCGGCAAGCGGGCCCTGCTCGATATTGCCCTGCGCAGCGCCAACATGCTCGTCCAGACCTTTGGCCCCGGCAAGCGCGAGATCTGGCCCGGCCACCAGGTGGTCGAAATGGGACTCGTCAAGCTCTGCCGCATCACCGGCGACCGGCGCTATCTCGATCTGGCTAAATTCATGCTCGACTCGCGCGGCCCCGAGAGCAGCGAAAAAGGAGCAGGCAATCCGTACGTCGAAGCCAACCAGCGCGTCGTCGATCAAACGGATGCGCCCGCCGGCGGCCATGCCGTGCGCGCCATGTATATGTACTCCGGCATGGCCGATGTGGCCGCAATAACCGGCGACAGCGCTTACACCGGCGCGCTCGACCGCATCTGGGACGACGTCGCCGCCCGCAAACTGCACGTCACCGGCGGCGTCGGCGCGCGCGCCGAAGGCGAATCCTTCGGCGAGGATTATGAGCTGCCGAATCTCACCGCTTATAACGAAACTTGCGCCGCCGTCGGCAACGACTTCTGGAATCACCGCCTTTTCTTACTTCACGCCGATGCCAAGTATATCGACGTAATGGAGCGAACACTCTATAACGGCTTGATTTCCGGCGTCGCCCTCGATGGGGTCACTTTCTTCTACGAGAACCCGCTCGAGGCCACCGGCCTGGCCGCCAAAGACCAGCGCAGCCCCTGGTTCGGCTGCCCCTGCTGCCCCGGCAATATCACCCGCTTCATGGCTTCCGTGCCCGGCTACGTATACGCCCAGAGTGGCGACACGCTCTGGGTAAATCTGTTCGCCGCCAGCACCGCCGCGATCAAGATGGATAACGGCCGCACCGTGCGCGTGACGCAGCAGACCCGTTACCCATGGGACGGCGCAGTGAAGATTTCCATCGCGCCGGACCAGGCCGCGCCGATGACCATCCGCGTGCGCATTCCCGGTTGGGCGCGCGGCGAACCCATTCCGAGCGACCTCTACCGCTTCGCCGCTCCATCGGCCGAACAGCCCACGCTCAAAGTGAATGGCGCCACCATACCCATCCACCTCGATAAAGGCTACGTCGCAATCACGCGGACCTGGGCCGCCGGCGATACCATCGAGCTGAACCTGCCCATGCCGGTGCGCCGCGTTGTCGCCAACAGCCAAGTCGCCGACGACCGCGGCCGCGTGGCGCTCCAGCGCGGCCCCATCGTCTTCGCCGCCGAATGGGTCGACAACCCCGGTGGCCACGTGCGCAATCTCTTGCTCCCCGACCGTGAGCCGCTGCGCGCCGAGTTTCGCCCCGCTCTGCTCAAAGGCGTGGAAGTCGTCCGAGCCCGCGCCGTGGCGCTCTCCCGCGATGAAAAGGGCACTCTCATCCGAACGCCGGAGGAGGTGACGTTCATCCCTTACTACGCCTGGGCCAATCGCGGCGCCGGCCAGATGATGGTGTGGATTCCCAATTCCGAATCCGCCGCGCGCCCCGCTCCGCCGCCCAGCATCACCACCAACGCCGCGCTCACCGCCAGTGGAACCGGAAACCCAAACCCCGTTAAAGCCGACGATGAGCCTTCCTCATCCGCCGACCCCGCTCTCCACTTCGACTGGCAGACCGACGACCCCGCCGCCCGCACCGGCTGGATCGAGTACGCGTTCGCCGAGCCGGTCACCGTCTCCGAAACTGCCCTCTATTGGTTCGATAACACCGGCCACGGCGCCGTCCGCGTCCCCGCCTCGTGGCGCATCCTCTATCGCGACGGCACTGCCTGGAAACCCGTGGAGTCCACCGGCGGGTACGGAGTCGAGAAAGACCGCTACAACAGAATCGGGTTCCGCCAAGTCACGACAACAGCTCTCCGCGTGGAAGTGACCATGCAGCCGAGTTACTGCTCCGCCGGGATACAACGCTGGAGAGTGAAATAGCGCGCACGCCCCTTTGTGCACGCCGAATCTTTCGAGAGAACGCGAACCGAACCTCTCCTCGCGGCCCCGGCGCGCCGGTCTTTGATATCCTGGATACGACGAGGGGAAACTGCACCCGGAGGTTCAGGCATGGGCGACTGGTTTCATATTGTCCCTAAGCCATGTGCCAAAATGAAGGCTAGGGTGGGCATGCAGGAAATTCGTTCTTTCAAGACTTCCCGGTGGAGAACTCCGGCTGGCGGCCTGCCCGTGCGGTGGGCGCGCTGGCTGCTCGTGGTTGCGATCGCTCTTTCCTCGGGATTGCTGGTCCAGCATGTCGCCGCGAAACGCATTCCTCTCGACGCCGGCTCGGCCGCGGCTGGCGCGCAGGGCGCGCCCGATCTGGCCCGCATCACCGTGGATGTTCCCGTCGCGGGGACGATTTACCCGCCCGACATGGCCGCACCCACCTTCCTCTGGCGCGACGATAGCGGGCGAGCCAAACTCTGGCGCGTCGAAGTCTCCTTCGGGCACGGCGCTCCGCCCCTCCGCCTAAACGTGAAAGGTGAGCCCCTGCCCATCGGAGAGATTGACCAGCAGTGCGTCGCGCCGAACAACGAGCTCCCGAAGCTGACTCCGCAGGAGGCCGCGGCCCATTCGTGGAAGCCGGATGCCGAAACATGGGCGGCCATCAAGAGGAAATCGGTCGAGCGCCCGGCCACGCTGACGATCGTCGGTCTCGCCGATGAGAATTCGACCCAGCCGGTCTCGCAGGGCCAGTCCACCTTCGAAACCGCGAAGGATCCCGTGGGCGCGCCGATCTTTTTCCGCGACGTGCCGCTGATCCCCAGCGTCGGCGAAAAAGGGGTGATCAGCCCGCTGCCCAGAGGCGCTCTCGGCTACGTCAAGTGGGAGCTGCGCAACGTCGGAGAGACCAAGAGCAAGGTTCTGATGGGGGATCTCCCGACGTGTGCCAACTGCCATTCCTTCTCGCGCGACGGAAAGGAGCTGGGCCTGGACGTCGATGGCCCGCAGAACGACAAGGGGCTCTACTCGCTGACCCCGCTCGCCAAGGTAACGTCCATCCGCAACGAGAACGTGATCAAGTGGAGCTCTTACCTTCCCTTCCAGAAGAGCACGAACATCCGCGTCTCCTTTATGTCGCAGGTCTCGCCCAACGGCCGTTACGTCGTCAACATGATCAACGACCCCGGCGCCAACAAGCAGACCGGGCCGGGCATGCGGCCGCAGGAACGAATCTACGTCGCCAACTTCAAGGATTTCCGCTTCGGGCAGGTGTTCTATCCGACGCGCGGCGTGCTCGCCTGGTACGACCGTGAAACCCGCGAATTCCACACCCTGCCGGGAGCCAACGACCCGCACTACGTCCAGTGCGGCGCCTTCTGGAGTCCCGACGGCAAGTACCTCATCTTCTCGCGCGCGGAGGCGAAGGAACCTTTCCCCGAGGGCTCGACGGTGGCTCAGTACGCCAACGATCCGAACGAGACGCAGATTCAGTACGATCTCTATCGCATCCCCTTCAACGAAGGGCGGGGCGGCGTCGCCGAGCCCGTCGCCGGCGCCTCTCGGAACGGCTTCAGCAACAGTTTCCCCAAGGTCTCGCCGGATGGCCGCTGGATCGTTTTCGTCCAGTGCCGCAACGGCCTGCTGATGCGCCCCGACAGCCGGCTCTTTATCGTGCCATTCAACGGCGGCAAGGCGCGCCTGATGAAGTGCAACACGCCGCTGATGAACTCCTGGCACAGCTTCTCGCCCAACGGCCGCTGGATGGTGTTTTCCTCGAAGGCCCGCTCGCCGTACACCCAGATGTACCTGACGCACATCGATAAGGACGGCAACGACACACCCCCGGTCCTGATCGAGAACGCAACCGCTGCCAATCGCGCCGTCAACATACCCGAGTTCGTCAACATCCCACCGGACGGCCTCGAGAGAATCGACCACCCCGCGACCGACTATTACCGCGTCTTCGACCGCGCCTGGGACCTAGCCGACAAGAAGCTCTATGCCGAGGCTGTGCCCGAATGGCGCAAGGCCATCGAACTGAACCCCGAGGAGGCGCGCCCGCACTTCCAGCTCGGCCTCGCCCTGGGCGAGTTGGGCCAGGTCAATGACGAGATCGCCGAGTATCGCCAGGCCCTGCGGATGGATCCCAATTCCGCCCTTACCTATACCAATCTCGCTATCGCCCTGCAGGGCCAGGGAAAGCTCGATGAGGCGATCGAGGCCTATCGCAAGTCCATTGAACTGGAGCCGCATAACGCCAAAGTGCGCAGTAACCTGGCTGTCGCGCTCCTCGAAGACGGCCGCACCGAGGAAGGCATTGAACTGTGCCAGGCGGTTCTGGCCGACGACCCGCAGGACGGCGACGCCCGCAACGCCCTCGGCATCGTGCTGGCTCGCCAAGGCGATCTCGAACACGCCCTCATCCACCTCGAAGCCGCCGTTGCCATCGCGCCCAGCTCGGTGGATTATCAGTTCAATCTCGGCCGCGTTCTGGCCGCGGCGCGCAGATTCGGCGATGCGATTCCGCACTTGAAAGCCGCCTCGGAATTAACGGGCGGGCGTGAGCCGGTTATTCTCGATACGCTCGCCGCGGCGTACGGCGAAGTGCGCCAGTTTCGCGAGGCCGCCGACGTCGCCCGCCGCGCCTTGGCCGAGGCGCAGCGGCAGAACAACCGCGATCTCGTCCAGGAACTGACCGACATGGTCGCGCACTTCGAGTCGGAGGCCGCCAAGTAGACGGCACGCCTTCAGGGCCCCGGCGCGCCGGTCTTTGATATCCTGGATACCGCATGCCATCCAAAGTCACCGTGTTCAGCAATGGCCCGATTCGCATCGAGGGCGAATTCGAGATCGTGGACCCCGACGGCAACGCCTTCGGGCTGTCCGGCCGCACCACCATCGGCCTGTGCCGCTGCGGCCATTCCGCCAACAAACCATTTTGCGACGGCGCGCACAGAACCACGGGCTTCACCGACGCCGTGGTAGCCCGCGAATTGCCTCCCCCCAAGCCCAAGGTGTGATCGGCCCGCGACGGGCGCGCCAACGCTGCATGCCTCGTCACTCTTGGTATTCCCGCTGGTAGGATATCTGGTATGATGAAAAGTAGTAACAATGAAGACAGCGCTCTCCATAGATGACCGCCTGTTGCGAGAAGCGGACGAGACCGCGCGGCTGATGGGGCTGAGCCGCAGCCGGCTTTTCGCGCTGGCAATCGGCAGTTTCCTCGGACAACGGCGGCGGGAACAGATGCTGCTTCGGCTGAACGAGGTCTATGCAGGCGATGTGGAACCGGGGGAAGAACCATTGTTGAAGGAGATTAAGGCCAAAGTGCGCCGGTCGGTGAAGGAACGCTGGTGACCGAGATTCGGCAGGGTCAAGTGTACTGGCTTGACTTTGGGCCTGCCGCCCGCTCAGCGCCGGCCGACCGGCATCCTTGCGTGGTCGTCCAGAACGATATTTTCAACCGGAGCGCGATTCGAACCAGCGTCGTATGCCTGATCACCTCGAATCTGAGTAAAGCGAACGCGCCGGGCAACGTGCTTCTAAGGAAAGGCGAGGCCAACCTTCCCAAGGCAAGTGTAGTGAATGTGTCCCAGATCCTCACGGTAGACAAAGCGGAACTCGTGGAATTGGCCGGCAAGCTCAGTGGTGCAGCCGCCGGCGCCGTCCGCGACGGATTGCAGATGCTATTTGAGAGGCTGTGAGCAAATTCGGTGAGAATTCGGGTCATCGGCAGTGGTCTCCCGGCCCACGTCCGCGAAGGAGGGCAGCCGGGTATATTGAAAGAGATCTCGTGAGCAGGGTTACCAAAACACAGGTCTATTGTCGTTTCATCGGAATCGCGCTCCTGCTCGGCGTTGCTGGTGCGTCAGCGGAGACCGCCCCCCAGCCTGCCGCCGCAGTGGCGCAAAACGAAATTCCCGTGTACGCACGCTTCATTCGTACTTCATCCACCGGCGCGGCCGGCACCAACGGGATAGGTGCGACCGGCGCTAATAGCGTGAACCTCGACTTGGGCACCGCCTCCAACGAGCGCGCTTTCGAGGCCAACGATGCCAGCAGTCCGATGCGAGGCCTGATGATGGCTGAATGTCCGCTGAGTGCGCTGGAATTCCAGGTGGCCAGCAACGCCGGAACGTATCGGGCCCGGGCCAGGATCGTCGTGCAGGTGCGAAATTCGAAGGGCGCTCGAGTATGGAGCGGCCAGAAGGAGCTCGATATTCGCGGCCCGGCTCGTGGCCTGGACCTAAGGCGTCAGGGTAGCCTGCTATTTCTGCGGAGCATAACGGTGCCCGGCCATGACCGCTTCACGATCGACGCCAAAGTCGAGGACTTGCTGGCGGGGACCTCCGGCTCCATCCGGACTCTACTGCAAGGTGGCCCTGGCGCGCCGGGTCTGATGGCGAGCGATGCGCTGTTCGTGCGCCCGTTCGACCCTTCCGCCGATAAGTTCGAGGCTGACCAAGGTTTTAGCTATGAGGGCAGGGCCTTGGCGCCTGTCCTCAATCCTGTCTTTCAGGGTGGACAAGAGATCAATCTCGAGCTCTACCTGGTGCTTTACCCGGATATCCACGGCGCCTCGCCACAAATGAGTCTCGAGATTACTCGGGATGGTCAGGTGGTGGTCCGCATGCCCTTGGTGTTTAAGAACCAGATCCTCGATCCGTCGCGGGATGGAAAGGTTAGCGAGGCCCCAGGCAAGGCAATCGCGATCTATGGCGCCCAGGCGCGCGAGTTTCCCTATCTGACCGAAATCAAGGGCAGCAAGCTCGCTGCCGGTAACTATGACGCCATCGTCACCATCCGCCAAGGCAAAAGCGTGATCACCCGTAACGTGCCATTTCGCGTGCTTGGGGACGCTCCTGCAGCGGCGCCAGCCGCCCCGGGTCAACCGCATTAGACCAAGCTGGCGGATGTGGAAGACGTAGTGGCGCCCCACCCGCGGTCGTGCGCCCCAGCCCGATGGGTGACCGCCCGTAACAGCGATGTATCGGTAGTTCTCCCGCCTGACTTCCTAAACCGCGTGCCTGCGCGTCCTGCCGAGCAACTCCTCCGCCCGTTCGAGCGCTCTCCGTTCAGCCTCTTCGCGCGTGGTTCCAGTGGCGCGCGCCAGCGCCGCACCCGGCGAAACGTTGTCGGCTTTGGCGTGCCACTGGACGCCGAGCCGGTAGCTGGCCACGTTCACCGGCCAGCCCGCCAGCTCCAGCCGCCGCTCCGCGAATTCCTCGGCTTTCATCCCCGCGCCCCGGCTGCCTTGGCCGCGGCTCCGCGCTCCACGCCGGCGCCCACCAGGTTGCCCCACTCGGTCCACGAACCGTCGTAGTTCTTCACGTCGCGAAAGCCCAGCAGGTATTTCAGCACGAACCAGGTGTGACTCGACCGTTCGCCGATGCGGCAATACGCGATCACCGGCCTGGAGCCGTCCACGCCCTCGCTCGCGTATAATTGCCGGAGTTCGTCGGCCGATTTGAACGTGCCATCGTCGTTGGCGGCCTTCGCCCACGGGATGCTGCGCGCGCCCGGCACGTGGCCGCCGCGCTGGCAGGTCTCCGGCAGCCCGGGCGGCGCCAGAATTTCGCCCGTAAATTCCTGCGGGCTGCGGACGTCCACCAGCGCCGCCGCGCCTTGCGCCGAAGCCGCTTGCACTTGCGGCAGAAACGCCCGCAAGGACAGGTCCGGCTCCTTCGCCGTGTAATTGGTGGACTTCACCTTGGGCGATTCGATCGAAAGCTCGCGGCCCTCCAAGAGCCATTTCTTGCGCCCGCCATTCATCAGCCGCACGTCCCGGTGGCCGTATATCTTGGCCTGCCAGAGCGCCCACGCCGCGAACCAGTTGTTGTTGTCGCCGTAAATGACCAGCGTCGTGTCCGGCGTCACGCCGGATCGCTCCATCAGCTCCTCAAACTGCTGCCGGGAAAGTATGTCGCGCCGCACGGTGTCGCACAACTCGGTGTTCCATGCCCAGGCGATTGCGCCCGGTACGTGTCCTTCGTCGTAGGCCTTGGTATCGACGTCCACCTCCACGATGCGAACGCCCTCGTCTTTTGCATGTTTGGCGACCCAGTCGGTAGTCACCAGCGTTTCCGGATTGGCATACTCGGCCATGGGAAACCTCCTCTCCAAGAAATCTACCGTAATTATATCGGAATTCTTGAGATGCCTGGCGGCGAAACCGCGCGCTACCATAAAATCGTCATGGCTATGCGCGCGCTGGCACGTTTCACCGGAATCCTCAGGTCGGGCTTCGACCCGCGCCTGGGTGCAGCCCTGTTGGGCCTCGTTTCAGTTGGCGTTCTCTTCTCGCAACCGGCCGCGGACCCTGCGGCGGTTGCGCGAAAGGCGCTGGACCTTTTGCTGGCGCAGAATTATGCCGAGTTCTCCGCGCTGGCGTCGCCCCAGCTCAAAAGCAACATGAACGAGCAGGCTTTCGGCAAGCTGGGCGCACAGATCAAGGGTTGGGGCGCAGTCGAGAAGATTGGCGATCCGATGGTCGAGGAAATGGGCCCCACCAAGGTGGTCACCATCCCGGTTTCCTTCGCCGACAAGAACATCAAAGCCCGTTTCGCCATCAACGTTTCCGGGCAGGTCTCGGTGATGTACCTGATGCCCGGCGAAGCGGAGTGGACGCGCCCGGCTTACAGCAAGCCGGATTCGTTCGCCGAGCGCGCGGTGACCTTCGGCGACGAATGGAAGCTGCCCGGCACGCTGGCCGTGCCCAAGGGCGCCGGTCCGTTTCCCGCCGTGCTGCTGGTGCAGGATTTCGGACCGAAGGACCGCGACGATTCGCACGCCGTCATCACCAAACCATTTCGCGATCTTTCCGACGGCCTGGCCTCGCGCGGCGTAGTCGTGCTGCGCTATGAAAAGCGCATCCGGCAATACGCCGACCGCATGGCCGGCAAGCCGTACACGGCCGACGACGAAACCGTGGACGATGCCGTCACCGCGCTGGCCTTCCTGCGCTCGCAGTCCGCGGTCGATCCCAAGCGGGTTTACCTGGTCGGCCACGGCTTGGGTGGCTATCTGGCGCCGCGCATCGCCGCTGAAGACGGCAAGCTGGCCGGCATGGTCGTGATGGCGGCCAACCAGCGGCCACTCGAAGATTTGATGCTCGACGAACTGCAAACGCTCCTTTCCAGCCGGCAGAATCAGTCGCAAGGGAACGGCCAGGGACAAACCGACGTGGCCAAGGAAATGGCGCAAGCCAAAAAGACCGCGGAGCGCATCAAGAATCTGGAACCAAACGACGCTGATGCGCCGACGATCTTCGGCCTTCCCGCCGCCTACTGGCTGGACCTCAAGGGCTACGACCCCGCCGCCGAAGCCAAGAAACTGTCCATCCCGATTCTCATCCTGTATGGCGAGCGCGATTTCCAGGTGCCGAAAGTCGATTTCGATCTGTGGAAGAGCGGGCTCGCCGGCCGCGCGAATTCGACCGCTCGCAGTTACCCTTCGCTGAATCACCCGTTCGTCGCCGGCTCCGGCCCCAGCACCGAGAAGGAGTACGAAAAGCCCGGCCACGTGGCTCCCGAAGTGGTGGACGATATCGCGAAGTTCGTGGGCAAGTAGCCGTTGCGCGGGCCGTCGGGCCTGTCTCCATGGGCCGGGCGGCCCGTCTTGGCTCTTCTTGACGCGCGCACGGCGTGACGTGTCCTCCCCTGCATCCATACAGCGAGTCAATACAATAAGAAGGTTATGATTTCCGCGCTTCCGATTGCCGGCGGCTCCGTGGTGTGTGGCGTGGGCGCGATGGCGTGGGCGGTGCGCGGGCGGGCCTCCGCGGTGTTCGGTCCCTCGGTGTGGCGAGGGCCGCGCGGGCGGAGGGCGGTTGCGTTGACCTTCGACGACGGTCCCAGCGAGGACACGCCTCGCATTCTGGAGGTTCTTGGGGCGCACGGCGCGCTGGCCACCTTCTTCCCGTGCGGCGCCAACGTGGCGCGGCTGCCGGCGATCGCGCGCGCGGTGGCGGAAGCCGGCCACGAGATCGGCAACCACGGCTACAACCACCCGATGGGCTGCTTCCGTTCCGCCAAATTCATCGCAGCCGACATGGAGCGCGCGCAACAGGTTATCCTGGAGCACACCGGGGCGCGGCCGGTTTGGTTTCGCGCGCCCTATGGCGTCCGCTGGTTTGGTATCGGGCGCGCGCAGCGGCGGCTTGGCCTGCGGGGCGTTATGTGGACTGCAATGGGCTATGATTGGAATTCGAGGGCGGAGGCCATCGTCGAACAGATGGCGGGACGCGTGTCCAACGGCGCGATCCTGTGCCTGCACGATGGCCGCGAACTCCGCGCGCGGCCGGATATCGGCGCCACCATCGAGGCCGTGCGCCGCCTGCTTCCCTTGTTGCTGGAGCAGGGTTATAAATTGGAAACGGTAAGCCAACTTCTATGTCCGACGACTTGATTGAACGGGTTCGTAAATCGATCGCATCCTCCAAACGGATTCCCCTGGAGACGGTCACCATCGACAGCGATTTTCAGCAACTGGGGATCGATTCGATGGACGCGGTGGAGATTCTGTTCGCGCTCGAGAACGAATTCGACATCAACATTCCCGACGACGAAGTGCGCAGCGTCCGTGGCGTGCGCGACATGTGCGTGGGCGTGGAGAAACTGCTGGCGGCCAAGGCGGCCGCGGCGGAAACCCAGGCCGGCCAGTAAGCGATGCGCCGCGTCGCCATCACCGGGCTGGGCGCCATCTGCGCGCTCGGCCGAACCACCGCCGAAGTGGCCGAATCGCTGCGCCAGGGCCGTTCCGGCATCGCGCCGATTGAATCCACCGACGCCTCGCAACTGCGTTTTCGCAACGGCGCCGAGGTGCGCGGCTACAGCCACCAGGGCTATTTCGACGATCGCCGCGCCGACTTCATCGACCGCTTCGCGCAGTTCGCCGTGATCGCCGCGCGCGAAGCCGTCTCCTGCGCGGCGGTCGAATGGACGCCGGAGCTGCGCGAGACTGCGGCCATCATCACCGGCTCCTGCGTGGGCGGGCAGAGCACCGAGGACGTCGGCTTCCGCGATGTCTACAAGATGGGCCTGAACCGCGTGCACCCGCTGACCATTCCCAAAACCATGGCCAACGCGGGGGCCAGCCACATCTCGATGGAGTTCGGCATCACCGGCCCCAGTTTCACCATCTCGACCGCGTGCTCGTCGGCCGGCCACGCCATCGGCCAAGCCTTCTGGATGGTGCGCAGCGGCATGACAGACCTGGCGCTGGCCGGCGGCAGCGAGGCGCCGTTCAGCTTCGGCATTCTCAAGGCGTGGGAGGCCATGCGCGTGGTGTCGCCTGAAACCTGCCGGCCGTTTTCCAAGGACCGCCGCGGCATGATACTGGGCGAAGGCGCGGCCATGCTGGTGCTGGAACCGCTCGAGGACGCGCTCGCCCGCGGGGCCACCGTTCACGCCGAGATCGTCGGCTTCGGCATGTCGGCCGACGCCTGCCACATCACGCAGCCTTCCGCCGATGGCGCGGCCAAGGCCATGCGCGCGGCCTTGCGCGACGCCGGCCTGGCGCCGGAGGCGATCGGCTACGTCAACGCCCACGGCACCGGCACGCTGGCCAACGACGCCACCGAAACCGCCGCGCTGAAAGCCGTGTTCGGCGCGCACTCGGGCAAGCTGGCGATCAGCTCCACCAAATCCATGCACGGCCACGCGCTCGGCGCAGCCGCGGCATTGGAATGCGTCGCCACCGTGCTGGCGCTGCGCGACGGCGTGCTGCCGCCCACCGCTAATTACAACCTGCCCGATCCGGATTGCGACCTCGACGTGATCCCCAACCACGCCCGCCAGGCACAAGTGGAGTGGGCAATCTCGAATTCCTTTGCCTTCGGCGGTCTGAACGCCGTGCTGGCCCTGCGCAAGGCGTAGGGCCTCGGGGCGCGGCCGGGGCCCTCGCTTCAAGGGGGCGGCTTTTATCTTCCGGGGGCAAGGCCGTTGGCAGCAGCCGTCACAATGCCTCGTCCGTGAGATACAATGACAGGGTCTGTGGCGCCGGGCATGAACCGCCAGGATGGCCAACCCGGAATGCAATTCGATCCGGTGGTCATGTGTACGGTGATGCCATGGCCCATACGATCCTCTCCGTAGACGGTGATGCTGCGATTCGCGGCGCCCGCAACGAAGTTCTCCGTGATGCGGGATTCGAGGTCATCGAAGCTGTCACCGGGACGGATGCGCTGCAACTGGCGTCCGAAAAAAAGCCTGCACTCGTCGTTCTTGCCGTTGAATTGCCCGGCATGGACGGCTTTGCGGTCGCGAAACGGCTAAAGTCCGATCCTCGGACCGCAGCCATTCCGGTGCTCCACATCTCGCGCCATGGCGAACCCAGTCGCGACTACCCGGAATCGCTGAAAAGCGGGGCGGAAGCGTATTTGCAGTCGCCGGTCGAGCCGGCAGCGCTGATCGCTGTCGTCACAGCGTTGATCCAGGCACACTCCGGCGGGACCGGCCGCGAAGGGGCCGAGGCGGCGCTTCGATCCCGCGAGGAGAAGCTTCGACTGACGTTGGATGCCGCGGGCATAGGCACGTTCGAGTACCACCTGGCGACACGCGAGTGTTTCTGGGACCGGGTTGCCAAGGCCGTCTGGGGGCTGCCGCCCGATGCGGAGATCGTATATCCGCAACTGCTCGAGCGGATCCACCCCGAAGACCGCACACGGATTCGCGAGGGACTGGAAGAAGCCGCCAGGACCGAATCGCAGGAGCTAATAGCAGCCGAATACCGCGTCATCTGGCCGGACGGCGAGGTTCACTGGGTCTTGGGCGCGAGCCGCGCCTTCTTTGAAGGTGAGGGCGAACGGCGGCATGCCGCCCGAATGATCGGCTTCCACCGGGACGTCACCGAGAGCAAGCGGGCCGAGGAGGCGCTCCGCGAGAGCGAGCAGCGGCTGCGCCTGTTCGTCGAGCACGCGCCGGCCGCCATTGCGATGTTTGACCTGCAGATGCGATACCAGGCGGCCAGCCGGAGATGGATGGCCGACTATTCGCTCGGCGAGCAGGATCTCATCGGTCGCAGTCACTACGACGTGTTTCCTGAAATACCGGAGCGGTGGAAAGAGATTCACCGCCGTTGCCTGGCCGGCGCAGTGGAAAAATGCGACGAAGATCCTTTCCTTCGCGCCAATGGGAAGCTGGACTGGATTCGTTGGGAAATCCATCCCTGGCACCACGCAAAAGGCGATATCGGGGGAATCATCATGTTCACTGAGATGATCACCGAGCGCAAGCAAGCCGAGAAGGCGCTGCGCGAAAGCGAAAGCCGGGAGCGGGCGCGGGCCACGGAACTGAAAGCGCTTATGGATGCGGCCCCGGCCGCTATTTTCGTGGCTCACGACCCCGCGTGCAGCTCCATGACCGGCAACCGCGCGGCTTACGATCTGCTGCGACTGCCTCCCGGCTGCAATCTTTCGAAGTCTCCGCCGGATGGTGAGGACGCGGCGAAGTTCCGGTTGATGAAGGACGGAAGCGAGCTTCCGCCGCCGGAGCTGCCGGTACGAAAGGCGGCATCCACCGGGCAACCGGTCCGGGACTACGAGATGGAAATCGTGTTCGAGGACGGCGCCTCGGCGAACCTACTGGGCGATGCCGTGCCGATCCTGGATGACGAGGGACACTCGCGAGGCGCGGTGGGGGTCTTCGTCGACATCACCGGGCGCAAGCGCGCCGAGGCGCACCTGCGGGAAGCTCAAAAGCTGGAGAGCCTGGGATTGCTGGCGGGCGGCGTCGCCCACGACTTCAACAACCTGCTGGTCGGCGTGATCGGCAACGCCAGCCTGGCACTGGAGATGCTCCCGCCGGATCACGCCGCCGCCGAACTGCTGGACGGAGTCATCAAAACCGGCCAGCAGGCCGCTCACCTCACCAGGCAGATGCTGGCTTACTCGGGCAAGGGTAAGTTCCTGGTCGAGGCGTTGAATCTCTCGGTCCTCATCCCCGAAATGGCCGGCCTCGTCCGCACATCCATTTCCAAGAAGATCGCGCTGCACCTCGATCTGGAAGAGGATCTGCCGCCGGTTGAAGCCGACCGGGGTCAGTTGCAGCAGGTGTTCATGAACCTGGCGCTCAATGCGGCGGAAGCCATCGGCAGCCACGACGGCCTGATCACCATCAAGACCGGCGTCCAGGACGTGAACGAAGGGTATATGCGGCTCCACGCGGAGGCAGCGGAACTGCGGCCGGGAGAGTACGTTTATCTCGAAGTGCGCGACACCGGCTGTGGCATGGACGATGCCACCAGGGCCAGGATCTTCGATCCTTTCTTTTCCACCAAGTTCACCGGGCGAGGGTTGGGGCTGGCGGCCGTTGCCGGCATCCTGCGCAGTCACAAAGGCGCGATCATGGTCGCGAGCGCACCCGGCAAAGGCAGTTGCTTCACCGTGCTGTTTCCAGCCGCGCCGCGAGCGGCCGAGGAGCGGCCGGCCGCGGCCAGTTCTGCCGCGGTCCAGGGATCCGGAGTGGTCCTGGTGGTGGATGATGAAAAACTCGTGCGCGACATGGTGAAAAAGGCCCTCGAACGCTACGGGTATACAGTTCTGCTGGCGGACGGCGGATTGGCGGCCATCGACCTGCTCAAGCGGCATCCCGGCGACATCGCGCTCGTGGTGCTGGATTTGAGCATGCCCCGCATGAGCGGTGAAGAGGCGCTTGCCGAACTCCGGAAGATCCGCCCCGAGGTCAAGGTCCTGGTATCGAGCGGCTACAGCGAGTCTGAGACGATGACGATGTTCAAAGGCCAGCGGGTTTCCGGCTTCATTCAGAAGCCGTACACCGGGGCGGGCCTGGCGGAAAAGGTGAAGATCTGCCTCGGGTAACCCCGGCGATCTCGCCGGTAACGCCGGCGATCTCGTCGCCGGTGTTCTTCTTGCGAAAAGCGCGAAAACCCGCCTCGCGTAAACCGCTATAGCGGCGGCTCCATCGGCAACACCAGCGGCGGTTCCAACAGGAAGTCGAGCTTGGACATCTCCGCGGTTGCTTCGCGGACGGCTGCCTCGGTGGTGGGTTCGAGCGTGATCACGAACGGCAGATCCAGCTTGTTCTCGTGCGGCAGTTGGAGCACCGCTTCGATGCCGATGTGTTTGGCGGCCAGGATACCCGACAGCGCCGCGATTATACCCGGCTGGTCGACCACGCGAAACCGCACGTAGTAGGAGCGGGTCTGCAGCGTCACGGGAATGGGTTTGTATATGCCCAGGCGCTGATGCGCGAACGGCGAAACGCGCGTGGGGCTGCCGCTCAGGATTTCGCGCGCCACGCGCATCAGGTCGCTCACCACGGCCACGCCGGTAGGTCTGGGACCCGCGCCGCGGCCGTAATAGAAGGTGTCCTCGCCGTAGGTCCCTTGCACCCAGATCGCGTTGTAGGAGTGGCGTACGCTGGCCAGAATGGCGGTCTGGGGTATCAGGGCCGGGCGCACCGACAGGATCAACCCCTCCGGCGTCTGGCGCGCCGCGCACAGCAATCGAATCGTGTGGCCCAGGCGGTGGGCGTATTGGAAATCCATCGGCGAGAGGCGGCGAATCCCTTCGGTGAAAATGTCCGCCGGCGTGATCTTCTCGCCGAAAGCCAGCGCGGAAAGGATGGCCAGCTTCGAGCGCGCGTCGAAGCCATCGATATCGTTGCTCGGATTGGCCTCGGCGTATCCGAGCCGCTGCGCTTCGGCCAGCACCGTTTCGAGCGGCGAGCCGTGCTGTTCCATCTCGGTGAGGATGTAGTTGCTGGTGCCGTTAAGGATGCCGTAGAGCGCCACCACGCGGTCGCCGGAGATGCCTTCGCGCAGCACGGCGTGAATCGGGATGCCGCCCGCCACGCTGGCCTCCATGGCGACATTGGTTCCGGCTTCGATGGCGCGCTCCCAAATTTCGGCGCCGCGCAGCGCCATCAGTTCCTTATTCGCGGTGACGATGGACTTCTTCGCCGCGATGGCGGCGTGGATGACTTCGGCCGCGATGGTGGTCCCGCCGACCAGTTCGACCACGATATCCAGTCCCGGATGTTCGATCAACCGCCGCCAGTCGTTGGTCTTGAAAACCGGTCCCAGCGATTCGGGAATCTGCTTGGAATCGATCAACAGATCGCAGACGGCCCCGACCCGCAGATGAAATCCGAGCTTGAGAGCAATTTGATCGGCGTTCTCCGCCAGAATCTGCAGAGTGCCCGACCCGATGTTGCCCAGACCCACTATGCCTACGTTTACGTCGCGCATGAACCCGCATCATAACATCCAGTGGATGCTGCGCGATTGGCCCGAACGGTCAATACAGGATGCGCCTGGGGAAGAGGGCCACGCCTCCGGTCCTCCCGTAAACTACTTGTTCAACTCAGCCGATTCCGCCCAATATTTCAACGGATCTTTTTCGTGCTTCGCCGCGCGGAAGGACATCACCGCACCGGTCACGAAATCCGGCGAGACCTGGGCTGCGGGCACGAACACGGCATCCTCTTCGTCGACCACCCGGATCACGTAAACCACGCCGGCGGCTTGCTTCTCGATCCGCAGAATCGGCCCTCCCACTTGGGTGTTGGCTGCGTCACCGTAGTCGCCGCGCTGGCCCATGTTCAGGTCCTTGGGCCTGGCGCGATCGCCGGGGTCGCCGCCAAAAACTATCTCGCCTATCTTCCAGACACCGGCTTCATTGGCGAATTCAAGCGTGACTCCGATCTTCTGTTCGGGCGGCAGCTTTTCCTCCTTCTGCACTTCAAGAGGCACTGGGACCATGCCCACCAATACCATCGATCCCTTCTTGCCATCCTCCGACAAGGTGACGGACCGGACTTCATACGTGCTGGGCATCACTTCCAGCGCACTGGCAAAGAATGCGGCACGTTGTGACGGCGGCACGGATTCCGCGAGTTCCTTCCGGGAGGCGACGCTCCTCTGGTCCATCACGGCCTGGAAGTTCTTCGCTTTCAACCCGGCGACCAGCGCGTCGTAGGTCTTCCGGAAAGTGGCCTCAGTTTGCCCGAATGCTGCCATAGTGAACAATACTCCTGTGAGTCCGGTAAGAATGAGCCGCATACCTGAAATTAGTCCTTCTACTAAGGATGTCACATCCGCGCACGAAACGTGACAGCCGCGCCTGCAACATCGCCGCTTAATCGGGCCCCGCTCCACCCCTACCCGATCTCCAGCCGCACTACCGTCTCCAGATGGAAGGTCTGCGGGAACAGATCCACCAGCGTCATGGCGGTGATGCGGTATCCGGCAGTGGTCAGCGCCGCCAAATCGCGCGCCAGCGTGGCGGGATCGCACGCCACAATCGCCAGGCGGTGCGGCTTGAGCGCGGCCAGCCGTTCCACCATGGCTTTGCCGAGACCGGCGCGCGGCGGATCGGCCAGCACGAAGTCTGGCGCGCGCTCCAGTTTGGCGAGCACCGCCTCCGCCGTGGCCTGTTGCGCCTTGACGCCGGCCAACCCCGCGCGCTCGGCGTTGAAGCGAAGGTCGCGCACCGCGCCGCCGCCGGATTCGACCGCATTTACCCGCCGAAAGCGCCGCCCCAGCGCGAGCGAAAACAGTCCCACTCCGGCATAAAGATCGAGCGCGGTTTCGCCCTCGGTGTCATCGAGCGCAGCTTCCACCAACCGATCGGCCAGAAAACGGTTCACCTGGAAGAAGGAATTGCTGCTGACGCGGAAACGGCCGCCGTAATCGAGCGCGCCCTCCACCATCCCCGGAATGCGCTCGCCGCACCATTCGAAGAAGCGGCGCGCCACCGGCCGCTTGGTGTCGATGACGTTGATCTGCACACGTTCTTCGTCGCTGAACACCTCGATGGTTTCCATGAACAGCGGCCAGCGCGGCTCCTGCGCCATCTGGTTCAGGCTCGAGATTGCCTGGTTGATCTTGGGCGACGAAATGGGGCAATCGTCGATCGGGCACAGGCTGTGCGAGCGCGGCTCGCGATAGCCGATCTTCCTCTCCTCAACGTGCAACTGCGCGCGGTTGCGATATCCCCACGCGGGGCCCGTCACCATCGCGATCTCGGCCGGCGGCTCGATCTTCCCGATCCGCCGCAGCTCCTCCACCAAGATGGCGCGCTTGGCTTGCAACTGGTATTCGTACGGCGCGTGCTGGTAGTGGCATCCGCCGCAGCGGCCGAAAACCGCGCAGCCGGCTGCCACCCGCTCCGGCGCGGCTTCCAGCACTTCCAGTGTGCGCGCCTGCACCAGCCCCGGCTTCTCGCTGCGCGCGGTGGCGCGGATGCGCTCGCCCGGCAGCACGAACGGCGCGAACACCACGCGCCCATCCAGACGCGCCAGCCCGTCGCCGCCGTACACCAGTTTCTCCACCCGCACTTCGAAATTGCTTACGATAGAATTTACTCCCGTACCTCTTACCATGAAAACACGAGTCTTCTCCGGCATGCAGCCAACCGGGAACCTGCACATCGGCAACTACCTGGGCGCGCTCAAGAATTGGGTGCGCATTCAGAACGACTATGAGTGCATCTTCTGCATCGTCGACTTGCACGCAGTGACGCTTTACCAGGATCCCGCCGCGCTGCGCCGCAAAATCGAAGAAACAGCCGCGCTCTACCTCGCTGCCGGTATCGACCCCACCACTTCTTCCATTATGGTGCAATCGGCCGTGCCCGCGCACGCCGAACTCGCGTGGATGCTCACCTGCGTCACACCGGTCGGCTGGCTGGAGCGTATGACGCAGTATAAAGCCAAGGCGGGGAAACAGGAATCGGTGGGCTCTGGGCTGCTCGAATACCCGGTGCTGATGGCCGCCGACATTCTGCTCTACCAGGCCGGCATCGTGCCGGTAGGCGAAGACCAGGCCCAGCACCTGGAGCTGACGCGCGATATCGCGCAGCGCTTCAATTCGCTCTACGGCGAAACCTTCGTGGTGCCTGGCACCAGCCTGCCGGCGGTGGGAGCTCGCATCATGGGCCTCGACGACCCCACGCAGAAGATGAGCAAATCGGCCGCCGGCCAGAACCACGCGGTAGCTTTGCTCGATCCGCCGGATACCATCCGCAAGACCATCATGCGCGCTACTACCGATTCCAGCCCCGCCGTCGATTTCAACGGCGCCGGCCCCGGCGTGCTCAACCTTTTGGCGATTTACCAGGCCTTCTCCGGCTCGAGCGACGACGCCATGAAGGAGCGCTTCACCGGCATGCGCTACGGCGACTTGAAAAAGCAGGTGGCCGACATGACCATCGCGCACCTGGAACCCTTCCAGCAACGCTATCGCGAGATCACTAGCGAGCCAGGCTACCTGGCCAGCGTCCTCCGCCACGGCGCCGCGTGCGTAGCCCCCATCGCCAACCAAACCGTTCAACTGGTGAAAGAGCGCATGGGGCTGTACGTCGACTGAGGCCCGTGGCGCAGGCCGTCGGGCCTGCTGAGCTGAGAATCGTCTCGGCTTTTCTTCTTACAATCTGAGCTCCAGGAAGTAGCCACGTTCGCGATGAGCGGGAATCGGGCCGCGCCACGACGTACATCGAAAGCGCGGTGAACGCGCGGAAAGAAGAGCCGAGACGACTCTCGGCTCAGCAGGCTCGGACAGCCTGCGCCACGACTTGGATGAGCACGGCTAGCCGCCAGAAGGTGGCAATCGCAGCGCCGTCGCCAGCACCTGCACGATCCGCTCGCAGGCGTGGCCGTCGCCGTACGGGTTGTGGACGCGGGTCATGCGGGTGTACTCCCGTTCGTCGTCCAGCAACCGCGATGCCTCGGCGACAATCCGCCGCTCGTTGGTTCCCACCAGCTTCACCGTTCCGGCTTCCACCGCTTCCGGGCGCTCGGTTTTCTCGCGCAGCACCAGCACAGGCTTGCCGAGAGACGGCGCTTCCTCCTGAATGCCGCCCGAATCCGTGATAATCATCCACGACCGGCGCATGAGGTCCACGAAAGGCACGTAAGGCAGCGGATCGAGCAGGACGATATTGGCCTGTCCTGAGAGCTGGCTGTGGGCGGGGCCGAGCACGTTGGGGTTGCGGTGCACCGGATAAACGAGCTGCACGTCGGGCCGCTCCGCCACCCGCGCGAGCGCCCGCATGGCCCGGTCGAAGCCCGGCCCGAAGTTTTCGCGGCGATGGCAGGTAACCAGCACCAGCCGCCGGGCGGGATCGAGCCAGGGCCAGACGGGCGCAACGAGTTCGCCCCGTTCCAGCGCGTCGCGCACCCAAAGCACCGCGTCGATTCCGGTATTGCCGGTGACGAAAATCTTCTCGGGCGCCACGCCTTCCTGCAAAAGGGAGGCTTCGGCGCCGCGCGTGGGGGCGAAATGAAACGCCGCGATGCGCGACGTGAGCACGCGGTTCATTTCCTCCGGGAACGGCTGCCGCATGTCGCCCGTGCGCAGGCCGGCTTCGATGTGCGCGACCGGCACGTTGCGATAAAACGCGCCCAACGCGGCGGCGAAGGTCGTGTTCGTGTCGCCCTGTACCACCACCAGGCGCGGCCGCTCGGAATCGAGCACCGTTTCGATGCCGGCCAGTATCCGCGCCGTGATGCCGCACAGCGTCTGGCCCGGCTGCATCAGGTCGAGATCGAAATCCGGGCGGACTCCGAAGGCCTCCAAACCGGAGTCCAACATGTCGCGGTGCTGCGCCGTAACCGCGACCGTTACATGGAAGTCGTCCGGCTGCGAGCGCAACCGTTGAATCAGCGGGCAGAGCTTGATGGCCTCCGGCCGCGTCCCGAAAACAAAAAGAATCTTGCTCAAAGATCGAGTATAGCCGCGATTACCGGCGCGCTTCGATGCGGGTCGGCCGCCAGAGCCTTTCCGGCGGAACGAAAAACACCAGCACGGCCAGCAGCGCGGCGGCGTTCATCGCCACAAAGGTCCGCGCCGGCGAGGAGATCCGTTTCAAGAAAAAGGCGCGCGGCACGAACCGGTCCAGCACCGCCAGGGCCACCAGCATCAGCTCGTCGACGAGCAGGAAGTTGCGCCAGCGGGAATCGGTCAGCGCCAGCGTCGAGCCCAAGATCAGCAGGATCGCCCAGGGCAGCACGAGGCGCCCGAATTTGTAGGAAAGAAAGTGAAAGCGCATTCGGTTGGCGCTCGAGAACAACTGCGGCAGGCGAACGAAGAGTTGCCAGAGGCCGGCCAGCGTGCGCAACCGGCGGCGAAACTCGCCGCCCTCGGCCGCCGGATAATCGAAGGCAAGGGCCTCCGGATCGAAAATCACCCGGTAGCCGCGAAAGAAGGCCCGCAACGAGAAGGTGCCGTCGTCGGAAATCGTATCCGTCGGCAACGGGAAGGCCAGGCTGCGGCGGAGCGCATAGATGCAGCCGGTGGTGCTGAAGATGGAATCGATCCGCGAATGGTGGCTGCGCGTCCAGAGCTCGAAACGCCAGTACAACTCCATGTCGGCCTGTTCGCCGGCTCGCGCGGGATTGAGCAGACGCAGTTCCCCGGTAACCGCCCCGACCGTTGGATCGGCGAAGTTCGCCGCCAGGTGGGAAAGCGCGTGCGTCTCCAGCGTCTGCCGGACGTCGGTGAAAAACAGAATCTCTCCCGACGCCTGCGCCAAACCGGCGTTTAGCGCCGCGGCTTTTCCGCCGCGGGGAACGCACAGTAACCGCACGCCTCGGTTCGCGAACGAGCTGGCGATGGTCTGGGTGGCATCGGTGGAACCGTCCGAGATCACCAGAATCTCGCGGAGATGCGCCGGGTAATCCAGCGCCAGCAGAGACTCCAGCTTTCGCTGCAGGAATTCCGCGCCGTTATGGACCGCCACCAAAACCGAAAGGGTGGGCTGAAACGCCGGATCCTTGCACACGGGCGGCGCGGCACGCCGCGAAATCGCCAACAGAATCGGGTAACCGATGAGGAAATAGAAGACCACCGCGCTCGCCACCGCCAGCAGCACGCCAGCCAGCATTACGAGCCACTCGCCGTGTCCGTTACCGCTGCCTTCTTGCGTGCGGCCTTGGAGCGCCGGAACAACGTTCGAAACAGAATGTCCAGATCGAGGGACGGGCTTTCCTGCCGGATGTAATAAAAATCGTATTCCAGACTAAGCGCCTCTTCCGGCACGCCGCCGGTTTCCGCAAAGTGTGCCTGGGACCAGCCGAAAATGCCCGGCTTCACCGTGAAGCGATACACGTATGCCGGCATGAGATGGAGCAGCCGTTCCACAAAAGCGCGGCGCACCGGCCGCGGTCCGAACAGTGTCATTTCGCCGCGGAACACGTTGATCAACTGCGGCAGGTTGGCCAGATGCAGGCGCCCAATGAGATTCCCGATCCAACAAGGCGCGCCGCTCGACCGGGTAGTTCGAAAGCGAAACATCTGGAAAGGAATGCGCTGAAGTCCCGAACATTCGATCTGCTCCATGGCCGCCTCGCCAGTGGAAATCACGATTAGCAGCGAAACCAGGATCAACAGCGGTGCGAAAACGATCAGCAGTCCCAGACCAACCAGGTTCTTGTAGATCGCCTGGAAGGCCAGCATGGCGCGGCTGGTGATGGGAGTTACCGAAAAGAGCAGGTCGGACGGCGAGAGATGCTGCCAAGCCACGCGCCGCAAGACGCCTTCGCACAGAAACGGGGCTCCCTCTATTTCGATCCCCGCGTAATGCAACCGGAGCAGGCGCGCCAACGAGATTCCGGCTGGCATGCCGCTCACGACAACCGCCCGCGGATGCTTGGTCTCGCAGACTTCCTCCAACCGGTCCGGCGGGCCTAAGAAAGGCAGATCCGCAGAGACGGGCGCCGGCCCTTTTTCGAGCACACCCACCGTGTCTTCCTCGAGCGCGGCTGCCAGTGCTGCGGTGGAAGAATCGAAACCAACCAGCAGGATCCCGTCGCGCCGGCCGCCCGATGCAACAAAAAGGGCCTCTCGCAGCAGGCCGGCCGCGGCCAGGCTCAGCGCACTGCCCAGGACGATCAGGAACCAGGGAGCGGCCGGACTTCCAAACAAATAAGTCAGTCCGTATTGCACCAGCAGGTTGGACCCGGTTGCGATGAAGAACCCGTCGATCCATCGCGACACCCCGCCGCGCGACGAACTGTCCGGGAAGACAATGGCCAGCCAGGCGATGACGGCCGAAAAAGTCCATTGAAAGGCCCACGATGCGAACGCCGCCTCACCCAACCACGCCCGGGCCGCCCAGGTGGCGACGCCAAAACCGGCCAGGCAGGCGAACAGATCCGAGAGCGCGGCGGCATATTCGTTTCCTCGGTGAAGCGATGCCTTCATGACTTGGCGGTCATCGCGATCTCGGATTGTGTCGTGGCGCGGCGGGCTAGAAATGTCCGCCGTGCGTTTTCCGCGAATCCCATAAGGTCGAATGAGGACGAGTCGTCGCGGGCAGCGCCGCTGACCTCGATGGACTCGACATTTGTCAGCGCTACGCGGAAGGTCCACGCCGGCGCCGTCAGGGGCGTCAGGGTTTCCGTACGCTCGCCGTCAAGCCCGATCCAGCGAATTTCCGACATGCCCAAGCCGCGCGCGCCCTCGACGAGGACGGCCCACCAGCTTTTCTCGTCGCTGGCCCGCTCCAGTTCCCAGGTGAGACGCTCCAGGCGCAACCGCCCGTCTAAAGCGCGTTTGAGCCCGCCGCCAAACAGGAATTGGCCGGCTATATCGAATTCCCAGTAGCGCAGTTGGTGTATGCCGATCCCGGCGGCCGCACAAAACAGAACAATCACCACAATCTGCGATTTGCCGCCCCAGGGAGAAATGGTCAGCAGGGCCAGCGCGGCGGCCAGCGCGGCGAACAGGAACAGCGCCCACACCGCCTGCCGCGCCGAGAAACCCCGGTCCAACAAACGGTGGTGGATGTGCCGCCGATCGGCCGCGAAAATCGGCTGACTACGCAAAAGCCGCCGCAAAACCGAGAGCGAAACGTCGAGCAGCGGGATCGATAGCGCCAGCAGCGGCACCAGCATACTCAGCACCGTCGACGCCTTCTGGGTCCAGATCATGCCGTAGCAGCCCAGCAGGAAGCCGATCAGCAAGGCTCCCGAATCGCCCAGGAAAACGGTGGCGGGACTGATGTTGTAAATCAGAAATCCCAGCAACGCGCCGACTAGCGGAAAAGTGGCGTGCGCCAGCGGGAGGTTATGCCGTAACATCGCCGCCGCGAACAGCGTGAGAGTGGCCACCAGGCCCATCCCTGCGCAAAGCCCATCCAGCCCGTCGATCAGGTTTAGGGCGTTGGCGGTCAGCAGCAGCCAGAAAACCGTGAGCGGATAGTCCAGCCACACCGCCACCGGCTGACCCGCAAGGTCGCCGATGTGCAGGCCACTGAAATACACCAGGGACGCCGCTATTGCCACGCCGAAGACTTTAAACACCGGCTTCAGAGAAAAAAAGTCGTCCGCTAGCCCGGTCAGAAAAACCAGGGTGGCTCCCGGAAGCAACTTCCAGACCGAGGGAGCAGCCACAGCCTGCGCGGCCGGCGCCGTGAGCAGGGCAACACCGTAGGCGGTGGCGATCGCAATTCCTCCCACCCGCGGTATGGGATAGGCGTGGATCTTGCGCTTCCCCGGCCGGTCCACCATGTTGTACGAACGAAAAATGTCGCGGACGATCGGCGTAAGGACGATGGCGATCAAGAACGCCTTGGCGGCCATCCACAGCAGTTCACCCATGACGGAGCCTTCTAAGAGAAGTTACCCCCAAGTATTCTGAATGGAAGCCAACTTCTGGCGGTCCAGTGAGTGTTCCACCCTGGCCGTGACACCGGATTCGGAGCACTGCTGCACCTCGCCCAGGTACAGCATGGAGCCACACTCAATTTCGACCAGCACACCTCGGGTAAAGCCATCTTTTGGTCCCGGCAGATCCACGCGAAGCAAGCTATTCTCCCAGCCGGCTTCCTGTCCTTCCAGGAAGCCGCCATCCGGCAGATACCGCACCTTCACGGTGTTCCGATCGGGCATGGAAGTATCATACTCCATCCGTCGGCGGACCGTGTACCTGCGGAACCTGTTCGACACCGGGAACTAAGCCGCGACCTTGTGCCTCCAGCGCTTGTCCCAGCGCCAGCAGCCCGGGCGTCAAGGTCGCAACCCGCTTCGGGCTCTGTGTGTTAACGCCTTTGCCACCAGCAGCTTTGGGGTTGTCATCCGGTTTCTTGCGCGGCTTGCGGACGAGGTACTCCATCACGGCCAGGGAAGCCAGGAAAAGCAGAAACGTCACCGATTCATACTCCCTTCCCCTCTTCTATCGGCACCGACTCAGGCCGCCTTTAGCCAGCCAGCTTGCATTCGAAGGGGGTGCGACTGGCGATTTTGGGGTGAATCGCTCGGATCCTTGCCGTAAACAAAGGGCTTGAGGTCTCTTGCTTGGGGCGAGACGCCCGAGCAAGCCGTGTTCGATAAAAACCAAACTGAGAATGAGGCCCACGTTTGGACACTAACGGTTTTTGCGATGCGCCCCGTTCTGATGGCCTGGCAAGCGGCTCTGGAGTTCCTGACGCACCCTACTTGGGCCGGCTTCATGGGCGAGTCGTCCCCCAAAGAAGCGATAGGGGTGACCGGCAGAATACGAGTCCTTTACATTCACGCGACGCAAGTGCCGCCGCCGCTGGACACTCGCACAGACCGTTTTTTCCTGCTTTCGGAAACGCTGGAAGGCGATGTTTTGCAGCCGGTCTGGTTTCGCACGCCGGAAGAAGTGGAAGCGGAGTTCGGCCCAGGTTCCTACCCAGTTTATGTGTCGGGACGATTTCGCTACCACTGGTTTCTGGCGTCTCTTCCCGATGGGCGGAACCGGTCGCGCCTGGCGCAGTTCTGGTTCTATATTCGCAAGGGCGTGGAAATTCACCGGCAGCGGGCTTTTGATTGCGTAATCGCCTACTCCCACATGACGACGGGGCTATTGGCGGCCTGCGTGAAGCTGCTGACTGGCGCGAGGTTGATCATCGAGCTGGCGACCAACCCGCAACTGGCCTACCTGACCCAGCGCGCCCGGCCGACCGTGCGCGACCATCTGATGAAGCTCTATTCCGACGTGTGCCTCCATCTGTCGATGTGGGCGGCCGACCGGGTTCACCTTCTCCATCCGACTCAACTGGCGGCTTACCCGCTGCTCCGCAAAGTCAAGGTCTCGGTGTTCCACGAATTCGTTCCGGTATCGGCCGTTCGGGCGCACACCGAAGATCATGAGCGGTACGTCGTGATGGTGGGCTCGCCCTGGTACCTGAAGGGGGCGGACAGGTTGATCGAAGCATTCCAGCGGCTGGCTCACGATTTCCCGGATGTCAAGCTGAAGATAGTTGGGTGGTACCTGAAGACGGAACGCGAGCAGTTGGAAGCGCTGGCCGGAGACTCGAAGCAGATCGAACTGGTGCGGGCGACGACGTATACGACGGCCCTCGAAATCATCAGCCGCTGCCTGGTGTTGGTGCACCCGTCGCGTTGTGAAGGAGGCCCCAGGACGGTGATTGAGGGCTTGGCGGCGGGCGTTCCGGTAGTCGGTTCCGACGTAGGCTTCATCCCCGACCTGATCCATCAGGGGGAAAACGGATTTGTGGTGCCGGGAGGCAACGTCCCGGAGTTGGAACAACGGCTCCGCGAGCTGCTCGTCCGTCCGGAGCTGCGGCGCCGGCTGGGCGCGAATGGCCACGAATTGGCGCACACGCAACTGACCGAGCAGGTCTACGTCGGGAGGTTCGCCGCGATGGTTGCGGCCACCGTAATTCGGCGGCCCATGATCGCGAAAGAACCGCACCCGGTTCGCAGCCTGAACAAGGCGGTTTCGGAAGGGTCGGCTTGGGCCGCCGCCACCAAGTCCGCGACGCAGTCCAGGTGAGCCGCGACCGTCACGGAGCGCTGGCGAGTCGAGGTCGTTTTGGCGGATCACGCTTCCAAGGATGTGAATCGGGCCCGCTCAAGCATCGGCGGGCGGTTTCATTTTGCGCGGTCAGCCGGAGAAAGCGGGGCCTCGATCGTACACACGCTTTCACCGCACTCTTGATTTCGCCGCGCTAAAACACAGGGTGGCGGGCGAGGCTGCTTTTCAGGTAAACTCGAAGGTTCAGCCCGCCAGCACCGGTTTCTTCTTTGGTGCGAAGGGGCGCGTAGCTCAGTTGGTTAGAGCGCCTGCTTCACACGCAGGAGGTCACAGGTTCGAGTCCTGTCGCGCCCACCATTAAAATCAATAACTTACGGCCATCCGCCCACAGAACCTGAGTACCACGAGTACGAAAGTGGGTGGGCAACTGGGTGGGCTGATCTCCTGTCCATCTGACAGGAGATCGCTTGGGTGGAGTCCACGCTTCAGGTTGCGGGATCTTCGCCAGAATGTCTCCAATGCGCCGGGGCCTGTCCCGTCATCGACTGTCTTCCCAACTGTCTTTTATCCGGACCTGATCGATCAGGCAACGCACGCCCTGGTTGTCGGACGGATTCAACCAGAGCATGCGGTCGAAGATGCGCCCAGCCTCATCGAACCGGCCGAGGCGCCAAAGACATAGCCCGAAGTCGTGCATGCAGCGCAGGAACGGACGGTTGTCGATCCAACCCCACGGCAGCACGCCATCGAACTTTTCGCCGAGGGATAGTTCGCCGATGCGAAATCCCGTCTCGTAGTGACGAATAGCGTCCTTAGGCCGGTGTTCGAAGACGAAATTGCCTAGGTGCGAGTGGGCATCCAGGCAACGAAGATCGGTCTGGCAGAGATCCATCAGCAGCTTGTATGCGCCCTCTGCATCGCCGGAGTCCTTGCGGTCGTTGGATTCGCCGATCGGGTCGGAGAAGGGATCGTCTGAGTCCGCCCCAGGCAAGACCTGTTCCATCTCAAACTCCGGTCGCGGACCGCGGGCGATGATCGGTTTGGCCCATTTCTCGATCGGCTCGCCCTCCTCGCCCCAGTAGTGCTCCGCAGGATTCCAGAGGCCGCGCTCCTCCAGCCACAATGGAACCAACCCCAACGCCTTCGCATCGAGACGAGTCGACTCGATTGCGCCGGAGAGATAGGGATTGCCCGCATAGGTCCACTGCTTCGCGGGCCTGACGACAGCGATCTCTCCAGGTACGACGTCCCAGAGCCGGCCAGCGCGCAGCGCTAAAATGCGGTCGCCACCCAACAGACGGCAGCGCACAGCCTTCTGTTTGACCGACAGGACGACCAACTCGACTGGGCCGTCAAGATGGAGGGCTGCAGCGACGGGCTGTTGCCGGGTCTTGCCGCGAGTGCCGGGTGGGATCGGCGCAAGCCCCATCCATTTGCGATACGCAGCTAGGTAACGCCCGGCTTGCGTGCCGAGAGGGATCACCACTTCGAAAGCCGCCACTATGTGTTTCGTGCCGTCCGCCCGGCGGCACGTTGCAGTGAGGCCGCGCCGCTCGTTCCCGTCATAGTCGAACTTCATCACCTGAACCGGCTCGCCGATGACAGTGGCCTCGCAAGGCACTGGGACCTCGTCATCGAAGGCCTGGCGAAAGGCCCACAACTGCTCATCCTCCCCGTTCGCATCAACCGTGATCTCTTTGATGAGTTCTTCAAGATATGCAGTCTCGGCGCCGGCCCGATCGCCCTTCTTCATGACTGGCCTCCCGCGCGTTCTCCGCCCCAGCGTGCCTTTTCGGGTTCCATAAACAATGGCTGCTCCTTGTCCCCAGCGCTGGTGGCCCTAGCCGCATCGGTTGCGACAAGCGTCTGGATGTTGGCCGCCACCTTCACAAGTCTGCTTACAAACCAGAGGGACTCGCCGTCGCGTATGAAACTTCCAGGGCTCAGCGACAATTCGATCTGTCGGTCGATCGGGTCTACCTTGCTGCGCCGGCTTTGCCTCATCGACGGGTCCTCTCTGCGCTCCACGAATCGATAGTGATTTCCCGGTCCGGACACTCAGGCCAACACATACTGGCGTTTAGGGTCGTGCGGTCCCGTCCCGATTTCCACAAGAAGGCCGCGCGAGGCAATCGACTTCAACCGTGTCAGAGTGGCCCGCTGGGAAAGCCCAACGTGTTTCGCCACGGCCGCGGTCGAGCGCGCAACCCCATCGCTGAATAAAGCGAGAATGCGCCGGTCCGTCTCGTCCGTCTGGGGCTGCCTGACTCGCACGCTGGAAATGGTCACGCGAAAATGCATCCCGATTTCTTCCAGTTTGGGAGCCTCCAGGCCAGCCTCTCTGCAAGCGGCGGTCATCCGCTGAATCCCGCTGCCCCATTGCTCAATCAGGTGGAGTTCGTGGAAAACCCGCCCGATCACGCGGTTCCGCAACTTGGAGACGCCTTGCATAATATCCTCAATGGTCAGCCCGAATGGCAGAAGGCCGGGATTCTCGATCTCGATCCGGTCATCAAATAGAGCAATGCGGATGGGCGCTCCTTGCTGAGCGTAGTCCGCATGTACGATGGCGTTCATGAGCGCCTCCCGAATCGCAACCAGAGGAACCGACCAGCGGTCCTCCCTGCGGACGCCCTCAATGATCGATTCGTGCGTCAGATGCCTGTTCGCGAATGCAATCGCTTCTTCCGCGGCGCGAGGCAGGAACGAGCGGATCTCCGCTGAATCCAGCAGACGGGTTCGATTCGTTCCGGCAAAGCGACCCGCCTGGATCCAGGCATCCGGAAACCGGGCGAACCTGTCCTTGCCAAAAAGAAGCAGCCCTCCAATAGTTGGCACCTGACGGCCTTGGTGCTCCGTGACGACGCGCAGAGTGCTCCATGCCTGGGAAGTCAGTTGCCTGTAAGGTGCAAAGAACTCGGAAGCAGCTCGGAAGTCGATGGCTTCCGACTTCAGGTCCGGTATGGCCTGCTCGTCGAACGCGGTTCTCCAGTTCAGGCGTTTCAACTCCTCGATCTGAAGCGCCTCCGCCTTTCGATTGGTCGAGCCCACCCGGATGAAGACGCCTGCTTCGGGTCCCAGTCGTTCCAGGTAGTGTGGGCGGGCGTTGCTAGGGTAGACCTGCACAGCCAGCACGTTCAGATTCCGCCAGGGAACGACCTCGATATCCGGAATGAGGCGTGGGCGGATCGAATCGGAGACGAGGTTTGCGAGTTTCTCTTCCGATCGAAGCACGTCAGGCACGCCGAGGACGTTCTTTGATCCGTCCTCGACGCCGATGACGACGATGCCGCCGGCTGTGTTCGCGAACGCAACCAGGCACCTGAGAACGCCCTCTGGGGATGACAAGTCCCGCTTGAACTCGAGGGTCTTCCCCTCGTGGCGCTTCAGCAGTTCGACGAGTCTCACAACTCCGCATTCTACTCGGAAGCTGCTCCTCACCGCAAGGCTTCCGAGCGCGTCGACACCGTCAACGGCTCACGATCAACAGACTACGCGGCTACATTGATCAGTAGACATTGGCGCCGACCCTCTCTATGCATGCCGGAACCCGGCTCCGATCAGAAACTGCCCACCCAATCACCCACCCACAGGCGTACTTTTGGTGTGTAAATCCAGATTTTACACGCAAATATTTCCTCTGTAATCATGGTGTTAGCCGGGGCGGTCTGCTTCACACGCAGGAGGTCACAGGTTCGAGTCCTGTCGCGCCCACCATTCTGAATCAAGAGCCGAAAACACGGCCGACACCGCGAGAGGTCGCTTCATGGCTCGATGTTTCGGTTGACTGGCTACAGGATCACGCGACCGCAAAGGAACCCCGGATTGCCTCGGTGCGAATCGGGAAGCGGATAACGGCCTAGGTCCACGGGCTGATTGCGCCGCTGAGCAACCGATACATGGACTGGCTGCGCCACAACAGCGACCTGGTGCTGCGGCGCCGCAACCTGCTGTTTCCCAAGCCCGAGCCGGATCGCGGCAGTTCGATCGCGGAACTCCCCGATGCGGAAACCGTGTGCGACTGCACGGGCGTCAGCAACGGCGCCATCATTCAGGCCATCCACCAGCGCGGCATCGACACCCTGCCGCGGCCTAAAGAAGCCACCCGCGCCTCAACTGGCGTGTCAAGGGTTCGCTTCCGCCGGGCAAAAACCGCCCGCCCTTTGGACACGCCGTCGGATCTGCCATGCCGGACTGAGATAAGGGCGAAGGGCCTCTGTGAAGAGCCGGTTTTGCTTGAGAGGATCAATTGAGGTACTTTAGTCGACGAAGGGCCTGAACAACGGGCCTCCGGACCACCTCCCAGGCTGCCTACTGTCTACCGCCTTTGAAACTCCGGCGTATGACAACGGCACGAAAAAGACTCAGTTGATGGCCGCGATGGACACGATTGTCTTTTTCCAGCTTCCTCATCTAGTTTGGCTGTGGTGTAATAAACTCCCGCGCAACACCTAGCGCGCCTTCGAGAGCTGCCCGGACAAGCTGGCTGCGCGTCTTCACGCCAGCCTTACGGAACAGTCTCTGCACTATATTCTTCACGGAACTCTCCGAAAGGCCCATGGTGCCGCCAATCTTCTGGTTGGTGAGGCCTCCCAGGATACCCAACAGGACATTCCTCTCGCGATCTTTTAGCGGACCAATAGATCCATGATCCTCAAGTCGAGAGTACGAATTGGTTAACTGATCGGCTAGTAGCTGAATGATCTTCTGATCGATCCAGATCCCGCCATCCCCTACTAGCTTGATGGCATGTACAAGGCGGCCGGGAGTTTCGGACTTCAGGAAAACGCCAGATGCACCAAGCTTCAGCGCGAAGACTGACTTGCGCACGTCGGGCGATCCGGCGACAATTAAGAACCGGCCCCGGTAACCGGCTTGCCGGGCGGCGGATATGAAGTCACCAGCAGGTTCCGTGCCGACGTGAAACTCCAACAACACCACGTCCACCGTTGAACGCTTTAGAACGTCCAACGCCTCGGCCGAACTCCCACACTCGCCGGCTACCTCTAGATCGGGCTCTGATGCCAACAAGCGGCCGAGGCTCTCCCGGAATAGGCCGTGATCGTCGAGCAAGACCAGTCGAGTTCGCGGCTCTTGGGTTTTGTCACTCATATCCCTGCTTCGTACTGTTGGAATTGGGCTCGCGGGCCGCTGCAAGACGGCATTGACTCATCTTACGGCGAATCGCCAGCCTGCGAAAAGAGTCTTGGCCATAAGATTAGCGAATCCAGCCTGAAAAATAATTGTTGCTCCTCAACCACTTTAAGCGATTAATCAAAAGACTCTCCGGCCCGAACCGTAAGATTCGTGGCTGTCCAACTTCCTCCACGCTACAGTGTAGGAACGCGGCAAAGCGCGGACACTAACTTGTCCGTATGGTATCCGGCCGCACAATGTGTTTTAGAGAGCGCGTCCGCGCCAGCGAACCGAAATGAAGAAGCATCATTCGATTTACATCAGCAAACGGGTTGTTGCCGCATGCGGGACCACCGTAACGCTTGTTGTCGCTGTGGCCCTCTTGGAGTCCTGCCACAGCCGTGGGCAAGGCACAGACGGGAATACGCCGCAGCAATCGGGCAAGACATCCAACGCGTCTGCCATAAACCTCAAAACAGCTAACTCGGCCGTGGATTTGTCGCCGAGCCAACTGAACTCGATCAAGATCGAGCCGGTGGGGGCCTACGAGTTCCCGGTTGAGAGGGAGACGGTTGGCAATATCAGCTTCGCGGATGACCTATCAGTTCAAGTCTTTCCAGCGTATCAAGGGACCATCATCAAGGCTTTTGTAGAACTGGGCGCTCAAGTTGAGAAGGATCAGCCACTCTACACGATCAAAAGCCCCGACCTAATCCAGGCGGAATCAACGCTCATCGGCGCGGCGGCGACGTTCGAATTGACCAACAAAGAACTGGAGCGCGTCAAGGGCCTTCCCGGAATTGCGCAGCGCGAATTGGAACAGGCGACTTCGGATCAGCAGACTGCCGACGGCGCGCTCAAAGCCGCGCGGGACGCCGTGCGCGTTTTTGGCAAGACCGACGAGGAAATCGACCAAATGATCGCTTCCCGCAAGATCGACCCCGCGCTTGTTGTCCATAGTCCCATTTCGGGGCAGATCACATCGTACAACGCACCGCCGGGGCTGCTGGTGCAGCCCGGGAACCCGCCGGCTCCCTACACGGTTTCGAACGTCTCGGTCAAATGGATGCTGGCAAACGTCATCGAGAGTGACATGGCACTGCTTCACTTGGGCGAGCCGGTCCAAGTCAAGATCATGGCTTATCCCAACCGCGTGTTTAGGGCTAAAGTGTCGAAGATCTACCCGATGGTAGATCCGAATACCCATCGAGCGACGGTCCGTTCGGAAATCGAAGACCCCAGAGATGAGTTGCGTCCCGGGATGCTCGCAAACTTCGTAATCCGTGTCGACGGTCCGATGGTGGGGATCGCGGTGCCGGCCAACGGTGTCGTGCGCGAACCCGATGGCGCAATGACCGCTTGGGTGACAACCGACCGCCGCCACTTTGAACAGAGAATCATCAAAACCGGCCTGCGAAGAGACGATCGGGTTCAGATCCTCGGCGGTCTGCGGCAGGGAGAGTTGGTCGTAACAGACGGCGCGGTATTCCTCAGCAGCATGCTGTCGCCGCCGCCAACCGACTGAGGCTCCGTCATGTTCAAGTCTCTTATTGCATTCTGCCTGAGCCGGCGCGCGATCGTCGTGGCGGGGTTGCTGCTGTTTGCTGTCGCTGGGCTTATCGGTTTCAAACTGCTCAACATCGAGGCGTATCCGAACCCGACGCCGGTGATCCTGGAAATCACGGCGCAGGCGCCGGGCCTGTCCGCCGAGGAGATGGAACGTTATTACACGCGGCCCATCGAGATCGGCCTCTATTCCACTCCCGGCATTGAGATCATCCGTTCGACCTCCTTCTACGGCCTTTCGTTCGTCCGAGTCAGCTTCAAGTACGGCGTGGATTATTTCTTCGCTTACAGCCAGGCGTCGGTGGCGATGACGCAGAATGTCAGCCTGCCGGGTAATTTGGTCCCCACTATCCAAGCCAACAGTTCGACTGGGGAGATCTACCGCTATCAGGTCGTTGGTCCGCCGCATTTTGGAATCACCAACCTCCGTACCGTTCAGGATTGGATCGTAGCGCGCAGGCTACTGACCATCCCTGGCATCGCCGCCATCAACAGTTGGGGCGGCCCCACTAAGGAGTTTGAGGTCGAGGTCGACCCGCACAAACTGGAAGCCTACAGCGTCACCGTGCCCCAAATTCTCACCGCCCTCGGCAACGCCAATATAAACGTCGGCGGCCGCGAGATCCGCATAGGCCAGCAGTCCATCAATATTCGCGGCGTCGGGCTAATTGACGACGGCGGCAACGACGATTTGGCCGAGGGTTACAGGGTTAACGATATCGAAAATGTGGTGCTCAGCCAGGAGAACGGCGTTCCGATTCTGATCAAGGATGTCGGAACGGTTTCGGTGGGCTACCGGCCAAGGCTCGGCATTTTAGGCCGCGACCGGCATGACGATGTCGTTGGCGCCATCGTGGTGCAACGACGAACGGAAAAAACCGCCGACATGATTCCCAAGGTCAAGGATGCCATTGACACACTGAACCACGACGGGAGTCTGCCGCGGGGAGTTAGAGTTGTTCCGTTCTACGACCGGTCGTCCCTGATCGCCCGCACCACGCATACCGTTCTGCACAACCTGATCTTCGGGTGCGTGCTGATTTTCCTGATTCAGTGGATCTTCCTGGGCAACCTTCGCAGTGCCGTCATCGTTGGGCTGAACATTCCCTTCGCGCTGTTTTTCGCCACCATCCTCCTGGTGATTATGGGGGAAAGCGCGAACCTGCTTTCCGTCGGCGCAGTCGATTTCGGGATCATTGTCGATTCGGCGGTGATCCTGGTCGAGAATATCTTCCGGAATTTTCAGCGAGACCCCGAAGCAAGACAGGCTCTGTTGCAACGACTGGCGCAGGGTTTCTGGGGTCCCGACCCGACCAGGATCGAGCATGCGGAAGCCGGGCCGGCCTTCCGCTGGACGGATCGCTTGCGGCTGATCCTGATCAGCGCGCTCCAGGTGGACAAGGCGGTCCTGTTCTCCGCGCTGATCACGGTGGCGGGTTTCGTTCCTCTATTTACCATGCAGGGAGTCGAGGGACAGATTTTCGGCCCCATGGCGCGCACCTATGGTTATGCGTTGGCCGGAGCGCTGATTGCAACCTTCACGGTCACACCCGTAATCGCGTCGATTATGATCCCCGCGCGCGTGAAGGAGACGGAGACCATCATCGTCCGCGTGCTGCACCGCCTCTACGACCCAGCCCTCCGCTTTACGCTGAACAACCGCGTCCTCGCGGTGGGATTGGAACTGGCCTTGTCCCTGGGAACTTTCTTCTATATCGCGCCACGGCTGGGCAGTGAATTCCTTCCGCACCTGGAGGAAGGCAACTTCTGGATTCGCGCCTCCATGCCCATCACGCTCTCACTCCAGGACGGCGAGGCGGCCACGAGAAAAATGCGTGAGGTCCTCATGCGCCACCCCGAGGTTCTGACCGTGGTTTCCCAGCACGGGCGGCCGGACGATGGCAGCGATGCCGCGCCGTTTTCGAACGTCGAGCTATTCGCTCCGCTCAAGCCCGTTGACGAATGGCCCAAGGGCCTGACCAAGGACAAGCTGACCGAGGAAGTTCAACGGGAGTTTCAGAACGAGTTGCCGGGAGTCATCTTCAATTTCTCCCAATATATCGAGGACAATATCGAAGAAGGAATCTCGGGTGTCAAAGGCGTCAACTCGGTCAAGATCGTCGGCCCGAACCTGCAAGAATTGACAAAGCTGGCCGAACAGGTCCGCGATCAGATGAGCCAGGTCCGCGGCGTTGCCGATCTCGGCATCTTCCCGGTCCTCGGTCAGCCAAACCTGAACATCAAAGTGGATCGGGAAAAGGCCGCGCGCTACGGCCTGAACTCCGGGGATGTGAATTCGGTCGTCCAAGCGGCCCTGGGCGGGGCGGTAGCAACGTCCGTTCTGGAGGGTGACCGGCAGTTCGATCTTGTCGTCCGCTACACGCCGGAATATCGCAACAACATTGGCGAAATCCGCAACATCAAAGTGGGATATACAACCGCCAGCGGAGCGAATGCTTACATTCCATTAAGTGAGCTCGCGACGATCTCGTTGGACACGGGCGCCGCCTGGATTTATCACGAAAGCGTGCAGCGGTTTATCCCGGTGAAGTTCAGCGTCCGGGGACGGGACCTCGGGGGCACGGTCGAGGAGGCGCAACAGCGCATCTCCAAGAACGTGAGCCTTCCGCCCGGATACCATCTCGTATGGGCGGGCGAATTCGGAGATCTTCAGGAAGCCAAAAAACGTCTCGAGATTATCGTGCCGATCAGCTTCATTCTGATCGCCGGTGCGCTCTATAGCCTGTTCAACAACTTCCGCGATTCCATACTGGCGCTGGCGGGTATTCCCGACGCCATCGTGGGAGGCATACTCGCCCTCTACGTCTCCGGTTTGAACTTCAGCATCTCGGCCGCGATCGGCTTTGTCTCTCTGTTTGGCGTATCTGTCATGGACGGTATCCTGATGATCACCTTCTACAACCAGGAAAGGTCTCATGGTCTGGCGCCTGTGGATGCCATGTACCGCGCCGCGACCACGCGCATGCGCCCCCTTCTGATGACGGCGCTTTCTGCCTGCATCGGCCTGTTGCCCGCGGCTATTTCAACTGGTATTGGCAGCCAGGTGCAGCGCCCGCTCGCCACCGTGATCGTGGGTGGCATGTTGGTCGGCCCAGTCATGCTGCTCCTGGCCGTGCCTGCGCTGCGACTGATTTTCCTGGGCCGCGAGAGCAATTCCACGGGAGAGGAGGCGCGGTGAAGACTAAGTTCGTGTTCGTGACGCTAGCTTGCGTAGGTTTGATCTGTGCGACAGGTTACGCGGCTGGAGCGGCTCTCGATCAGCAACAAGATCGGAGCGGCGGCCACGCTCCTGCAAAGCCTCAGCGCGTCCGCCGTGGAGTTCCGCCAAGATCAAATCTTCCCAAGCCGCTGCCGAGACGCCAGATGCCCCTTGTATCCGCAGGTGCGATGAATCCTCGCCGGCGTCCAGACGGATCTTCTCCCCTTGCAGCAGGCGTACTGGTGCAGAACCCGACAGCCGGAAGGTACCCGCCTGTTTGGTCGCCAGGTCGCGTCGGAGCCGCTGCGCCGCCGCTCAGCTATGTGCGCCATCGCAGTCCCAATCCGGCGGTGATTACGGGTTCCGCGGATCTGCGCAAGAGGAATGCCGGCGCGATCGACGGAAAACAGGTGTACCGGAGGCCTTAACAAGCGGATTCCTATGATTCTCATTCGCCAAGCACGCAGCTTTGGTTTCATCGCGGTCACAGCAGCTTTGCTGCTCAGCGTGGGCTGCGTGGTCGGGCCGAACTTTAAGAAGCCTACAGCTCCGCAGGTCCCCGGTTATACGACCACACCGCCAACGGCCACCAGCGGCACTCCCAACGTCTCCGGCGGGGAGGCGCAGAGCTTCGTTGAGGGGCGCGACATTCCGGGAGACTGGTGGACCTTGTTTCACTCCAAGCCGCTCAACGATCTGATTGAGCGGTCGCTCAAAGCTAATCCCGACTTGAAGTCGGCGCAAGCGGCTCTGTTAGTTGCCAGAGAAAACACGCTTGCGCAGCGTGGCTATTACTATCCAAGCGTATCAGCCGGGTTTTCGGCCAGCCGCGCGAGGACGTCCTCCGAAGTTTCTCCCTTCACGGCGTCGGGCGCACTCTCGTATAGTCTGTACACGCCTCAGGTCAGCGTGTCGTTCGTGCCAGACGTCTTCGGTCTGAACCGAAGAACGATGGAATCCCTGAAGGCGCAGGAACAGCAGGCCAGATTCGCCCTGGTCGCGACGCATATCACTTTGAGTTCCAACATTGCCGCCGCCGCCATTCAAGAGGCGTCATTACGAGGACAGATCGACGCCACCAATGAACTCATCGCCATCGCCACAAAGACGCTGGAGATTCTGCGCAGCCAATATGCCAGAGGATATGCGAGCCAGCTCGACGTGGCGGCGCAGGAAGCGCAACTCGCGCAAGTCGCCGCCACGCTGCCTCCTTTGCTCAAGCAATTGGCGCAGCAGCGTGACCTGCTGGCGGCGCTCGCGGGTGGGTTTCCCAGTCAGGAGCTACCCGAACAGTTTCAGCTTTCGAGCTTCCAACTGCCTCGGGAGCTGCCCCTGACCGTTCCTTCACAACTTGTGGAACAGCGCCCCGATGTGCGCCAAGCCCAGGAGAACTTGCATTCGGCGAGCGCCCTGATCGGGGTTGCGCACGCAAACCGCCTGCCGAGCTTCGCCCTGACGGCCGATGCCGGGAGCATGGCGCTCATCTTCAGCCATGTCTTCACGAAGGGAGGCTTTTGGGACGCGGGCGCAGGTCTTACGCAGCCGGTGTTTGACGGCGGGACCCTGCTTCACCGGGAACGGGCTGCGATAGCGGCTTACACGCAGGCCGACGAGCAATATCGCAGTACTGTACTGACGGCTTTCCAAAATGTGGCCGACACATTGCATGCTATCCGACAGGATGCCGACGGTTTAAGGGCCGCGTCCGCCGCCAAGGACGCCGCCGCCGTCACGCTCGACCTGACGAAGAAACAGCTTGACGCCGGCTATGCCAACTACGTCGCGCTCTTGAGCGCGGAACAAGGCTATCAGCAAGCCTTGATCAATCTGGTGCAGGCCCAGTCGAATCGCTATGCCGACTCTGCCGCGCTGTTTCAAGCTCTGGGCGGCGGCTGGTGGAACCGCCCGGATTTGCCCAAGAGCTGAATCGAAGAACCGCCTCGTAAGGAAGGGCAGCCGAGAGTCGGGCGCGATATGAGACCCGCGCCGCCCGGATGAGAGAACTTTCAGAGCCTTGCCAGGCGCAACGCCTACCCGTGTTGATTGCGTGCGCCGCACCCTCACAGGATGTCTCGATGTTGTTCGAGAGCGACACGGACGAGTTGGCTGCGAGTCCTTACGCCTGCTTTGGCGAACAGTTGCTGAATCGTGTTCTTGACGGTGCTCTCAGAGATCTCCAGTCTGGCTGCGATTTCCTTATTGGCCAAGCCCTGTACCAGCGAGCGCAGCACTTCCGTCTCCCGGCTGGTCAGCACAACCTGCTCCCGGCTTTCCGAGGCCGAGCCTGGGGCGGTCCCAATCGGGCTTAGTCCCGTCTCTTCACTAACGTCCGCGATGATCGCAGCCAGCTTGGGATTCGGCCCTTCCTTGTACGTGGAAAACCAGACGTCGGCAGTGAACGACTCGCCGGTGCCCCGATGCCCCCGGCATTGCATCGATGCCCGGAACTGCGGTGCTTCTTCCCACCTGAGTGCATGGTGTAGTTCCGGCAGGTACGCCGCGATCGGATCGCCAATCATACGTCCTTCTCGCGGAGCCATCAATTCAACCGCCGCATCGTTCGCCAGCTCGATGAAGCCGCGCGCGTCAACTGTCACAATCGCTGCTGGGCTCGTTTCCACCAACGCCTTCAGCCTGGCTTGGGATTCCAGGCTCAAACGCCGGTTTCGGATCAGTTCCCCTACGAACAATCCACAACCGGCGAGCGCCAAAATCTCAAAGGTCAGACGGACGAATGACGGTTCCAGTGAACTAAACAGTTCGGCGAGCACTGCGCAGACAACGCCGACCAATGCAATGAGCCACCGGGGCAGGAATGCCGCCGCGAACATGATGGGAAACAGGTAAAGAAAGCCAAACGCGACGTAAGGCTTTGTCCACCAGTCCACTACGGCGATTAGCAAGATGATTATGCCGCTAATGATCAGAACCGGAGTTCGGTTCCGATCCATCCACAACCGTTCCAAGGACAGCATGACGTTTTAAGACCCTCATTGTCCCTCACTGGCCTGATGCATCTGCAAGTGAACGGCCGAAAGATTCTCGGCCGTCCATCTAAAGATATGTTCGAAAGATAGTGATGCACGTCTGAACGATAGTGGTGCCCGCCTGCGTTTGGTGGTGACGTGGAACGTTGAGTGAGGGTTGGGCGCCGTTACGTGTGCGGCTGACGTTGATACCAGGTGCTTGGTCTGAGCCAGGGCAGATGACCGCGTGCCTTCACTCTGACTTGTCGAGCGGGTCTTCTTCAGCGCCTCGGAGCTGTAGAACGCAGTCGAATAATGATGATTAACGGTCTCGTCAACTTCGCCCTCAAAAATCGTCTGCTCATCGTCGCGATAGCCATTCTGTTGCTCGCATGGGGCGCCGTTTCATTTCACAACCTCCCGGTGGAGGCGTATCCCGACGTAGCCGACAACTATGTCGAGATCATCACCCAGTGGCCGGGGATTTCAGCGGAGCAAATCGAGCAGCAGGTTACCATACCGCTCGAAACCGCCATGAACGGCATCCCGGGAGTAGCCCATCTCCGCTCCTTCTCGATCTTCGGGTTGTCCGACCTGAAGCTGGTTTTCGATGATGGTACGGACAACGGCTGGAATCGCGAGAGAGTCCTCGAGCGCCTTTCGCAGGCCACCCTGCCACCGGGCGTGAGTCCCCAAATGGGAACCGACTGGAGTCCGGTTGGCCAGATCTACTTCTTTACGCTCCACAGCACCAATCCTCAATGCGACGTGATGGAGTTGAAGTCGATCGAAGACTGGGTGGTCGAGAAGAACCTGAAGGCGGTTCCGGATATCGTTGATGTGGCTACTTTCGGCGGCCCGACGCGCGAATATCAAGTGCGGGTCGATCCCAATAAGTTGATCTCCTACGGGTTGAGTCTTAGCCAGGTGGAGCAGCAGCTCACGAATAACAACGTCAATGCGGGCGGTAGCTTTCTCGAAGCCGGTCTGCAACAGATCAACGTTAGGGAAGTGGGGCTTGTAAGAAACGTGCCCGATATCGAAGACACGGTGCTGGTCACGAAAGGTGGCACCGCACTTCGCGTCAAGGACATTGCAGTCGTCTCCCAGGGTCCCAAGATCCGTCTTGGCCAGTTCGCACGCGCGATTCGCCGCGAGGACGGCAGGATCTTAGACAACGACGATGTTGTTTCGGCGTGGGTGCCCATGCGGAAAGGCGCGGACGCGGAAGCCGCCCTGCGCGGCCTCCACGCCAAGGTCGAGGAGTTGAACGATCGCATCCTACCCAAAGGAGTGAAAATCGTCCCCTTCATCGACCGCAGCGACCTGGTGCAGCATACGACGAGAACCGTTCTCCACAATCTCACTGAGGGCATCATTCTCGTGGTCATTATTCTCCTGATGTTCCTCGGGAACTTCCGGGGAGCGGTCATCGTAGCTCTCACCATCCCATTTTCGCTTCTCTTCGCTTCCACCTGCCTGAAGCTAAAAGGTATTCCCGCAAACCTTCTTTCTCTGGGCGCATTGGACTTCGGAATGGTGGTGGATGGGGCCGTTGTGATGGTGGAGAATATCGTACGTCACCTCAACCGCAACGAAGGCACACGAACCACGCAGGAGAAGATCTTCGAGGCGGCGCACGAAGTCCAGCGCCCGGTGTTCTTTGCCATCGCTATAATCATCACGGCCTACCTGCCCATCTTCACTCTGCAGCGAGTCGAGGGCCGCTTGTTCAAGCCGATGGCCTGGACGGTGGCGTTCGCTCTGCTGGGCGCGCTTCTGTTCTCAATCCTGGTGGCGCCGGTCCTCTCCAGCCTGTTCTTTGCCAGGGAGGCGCGCGAGTGGCACAACCCGGTCATGCTGTGGCTCACTCGGATGTATCGCACCACCCTGAGGTGGGCCATCGAGATGCGCTGGTTAACTCTCGCGGGTGGTGTCGCCGCAGTTGCGGTTACGATGTATCTCGCGTTCAGCGGTGCGATCGGCTCGGAATTTCTGCCACACCTGGACGAGGGAGCCCTGTGGGTGCGCGGTACCCTAGCACCGAGCACTGGGCCCAGCGAAGGAATCCGTGTGGCCAATCAGGCGCGAGTCCTGCTGTGCTCGTTTCCCGAGGCCACCGAATGCACCAGCCAGGTGGGCCGTCCCGACGACGGAACCGACACGACCGGCTTCTTCAATACGGAGTATTTCGTTGGCCTGAAGCCCAAGGAGCAGTGGAGGTCGGTGTTTCGCCAGGATAAAGACGAGGTCATCGCGGCCATGAACCGGGAGCTCGAAAAGATCCCCGGGGTCATTTGGAACTTCTCTCAGCCCATCGAGGACAACATGGAGGAAGCTGTCAGCGGGGTAAAGGGAGAACTCGCCACCAAAGTCTACGGTGACGACTTGCGAACTCTCGAAGACAAGGCCGATGAGATCGTAAGGATCATGCGCGGGGTCAACGGGATTGAGGACCTCGGCGTCTTTCGCGTCCTTGGCCAGCCGAACCTGAATGTCACTGTGGATCGCCGGCAGGCCGCTCGCTTTCAGATCAACGTAGCGGACGTCCAGGATGCCATTCAAACCGCGGTCGGCGGAAACGCTCTTAGCCAGGTTCTGCAGGGTGAGGCCCGCTACGACCTGGTGATGCGATACCTGCCGCAGTACCGCGACACAAAGGAGGCGATTGAGGACATTCGCTTATTATCACCCTCCGGTGAACGAGTGTCACTTGCGCAGCTTTGCGAGATAAAACAGCTCGACGGTGCTTCCGAAATATACCGCGAAGGCAATCAGCGATACATAGCGGTGAAATACAGCGTTCGCAACCGGGACCTCGGAGGAGCGGTTGAGGAAGCGATGAAAAAAGTGAATGCGCAAGTCCAACTGCCGCGCGGATATCACGTCGACTGGGAGGGCGAGTACGAAAGTGCGAAGCGCGCCAGTGCGCGCTTGTCCATTATTGTGCCGCTGACTGTTCTGCTGATCTTTATCATTTTGTACACGATGTTCCGCTCTTTGAAATGGGCAACTTTGCTCCTGGTCAACGTGATGCTCGCGCCACTCGGCGGTTTGCTTGCTCTCCTGATCACCCACACGAACTTTAGCGTCTCCTCGGGGGTCGGTTTCCTGGCGCTATTCGGCGTCTCGGTCCAAACCGGTGTGATCATGCTCGAATACATCAATCAGCGGCGTGCGCGAGGCTTCACCATAGAAGAAGCCGCTATAGAAGGTGCTGTATTGCGGCTGCGACCCATCATGATGACCATGCTGGTCGCGACACTGGGCTTGCTCCCGGCTGCGCTGTCGCACGACATAGGTTCGGATTCACAGAGGCCGTTCGCCATCGTCATTGTTGGCGGCCTCACTGTGGCGCTGCTGCTGAGTATCTACTTGCTCCCGACCATATATGCGTGGATCGCCCGTGATCAGGACGTGCTGCCAGCGATCGAGACGGAGAACGAAGCCTGACTCTGCTGGTGCCTTGAGGTAACGGACATGTACGCCGTAAGGACCGCTGTTTGGAACAAAGGACCGATGACCATAGCCATCAAACTCTTTCTGAGCGCTGTTGCTATGGCACTGGGAGTCTTTGTCGCAACTTCGCCGGCCCAAGCCGCTCAGATTTGGGCGTCGGAACGCCTTACGAGCTTGGCTCCCGAGAAACGGGCTTCATTCTCGCGCTTGTTCCGCGCATTCGGGATCGTTCTTTGCCTGGGCGGAGCGCTCGTCGCAATCGACAGCATTGGATGGTCGAACTAGCGTCCCTGCCACCTGCCAGTCGAGGCGCTTTTCTGAAACTGGTTTGCAACTAGAAGATTTTGTTGACGTTTTTTGGTCTAGAACCGTTGACAATCTTCGGAATCGTGGCTTATAGTTGAGTCGGATGGAAGGTGGTCGCTTGCTGGGCCACCGATCACCCGATTTGCATGGATCCTCGGTAGGCGAGGCGTCTGCGCGGCAAACAAGCCACTGCCCTCCGGCGTCGAAAGATGTTCGTCAGGGTTGACCAGGGACTCCCGGGTTAAGGGTTTCTCTAAGGTGGCTGAGATCGTCGGATCTCTCACGGCGCGCGGTGCTGAAGCTTGGACCAGTGGGGGAATCCGTCAGCAATCGCTTGCGAGAGTTGGCCATTTCTTCCGCTTTGGGAATGGCCCTTGTTGTTTCCCTCCTCGAGCTTCAAACTCGTCTCCGGAAAGGTATATGGAACCGAACGACGATAAGCCTCCTAGTGCGGAGGACACGGCGTGGAAGTTCCGGCGGTAAACCGATAGCCTCTCAGCTATCGCCTTCGCCGCCGCTTCTTCCCAGTTTTTGCGGCGGTGATCGCGAAGGGCTGAAGGCCGACGCTCCAATTCCACGGGGCGCGAAGTTTTCTCCCTTCGGCATCTTGTGGCAACGTTCCGTCGGCAGCGGCCGTGATATCGCGCCGCTAGCCCTCACGCTTGTGGTGTATCCGAACACGGGCGGGAAAGGAGATGCGTCAATGAAGAACAGACTCTTGATGGCTCCGCCCAATTCCGGGATATCGGCCTCCGGCGGATCCCAGTTGAATCCCTTGACCTGATGGAAAATCCAGCGACCAACCGAGGGAAGGCATCGTGAACATTCTTTCCAAAATCTATTACCGATACAAGAAAATCCTCAAGACGTTGAGGCTGTTCCTCTTGATCGCCGGCCCCGGCATCATCGTCATGGTGGCCGACAACGACGCCGGCGGCATCACGACCTACACCGCCACTGGCGCACAGTACGGCTTTCATCTGATCTGGTTTCTTATCCTGCTGGGTCCGGTTGCCTACTACGTTCAGGAGATGACCGTCCGCTTGGGGGCGGTCACCAAGCGCGGACATGCCGAGGCCATCTTTCACGCCTTCGGCGCCTTCTGGGGATGGTTCTCGCTGCTGGACTTGATTCTGACGGATTGGCTGACGATGATCACCGAGTTCATCGGCATGACCGCGGCCATGAAGGTCTTTGGTGTGCCGGCATGGGTAACAGTCATCGGAGCCTGTCTCATCATGAGCTGGATGGTTCTCCAGGGCCGCTACTGGACCTGGGAGAAACTGGCATTGGTGTTCTGCGGTCTCAACCTGATCTATATTCCAGCGGCGTTCTTGATCAATCCGCCGATTCATGAAATCCTACGTGGAAGCCTGATTCCTCATTTTCCGCCGGGAGGGTTCACCAATGACTTGTTCTTCCTGCTGATGGCCAACATCGGGACCACCATCGCGCCGTGGATGATCTTCTTCCAGCAGAGCGCCGTGGTGGACAAGGGGCTACAGGAGAAAGACATGGTGGGGGGCAAAGTCGATACCGCCATCGGAAGCGTGCTCACCGTGGTTGTCGCCGCGTTCTGCGTGATCCTGACGGCAACCCTGCTCCCAGGGCAGCACATCGAGGATGCGGCCACGGCGGCCATCAAGTTTATGGGAGTCAACAAGCACCTGGGCGCATGCCTGGCGATTGGGCTCTTCGACGCGGGACTGCTGGGAGCGATCTGCATCTCGCTCGCGAGTTCGTGGGCATTTGGAGAGGTCTTTGGCTGGGCGCACTCGCTGAACCACAAGTTGAAAGAGGCGCCGTGGTTCTACGCCTATTACATATTTGTCCTCGTGCTGGCCGGCACGGTTGTGCTGATCCCCGGCGCGCCATTGGTGCTGATCACTCTCTTCGTCCAGGTGATTGCCGTGACGCTGCTGCCGGCGGCTCTGGTCTTCCTCATTCTGCTGCTGAACGACAAGGAGACCATGGGCGAATACAGGAACACGCTTTTTCAAAACATTGCCAACATAGGCATCACCGCGATGATCATTGTGGTCTCCACTTTGTACGGAATCAGCGCGCTGTTTCCGAATCTTCTGAAATGACGGAGTCGAAGGAAAAGCCATGATTATGACATTTTTCGGGAATACAGCTCGGACCGTCCGGGCGATCAACCAGAAATACGCTACCCCGCATCTGCAGACGACCCGTATGGTCAGAGTCTGTCTGGGGATGCTGCGTGGGTACCTGATCCTGCTGATCGGAATTCTGGTGTTCAAGTTCGTTCAAGCGCTCCACTAGAAGGAGGTGACCAATGAACGGAACGACGAGGAACGCAATCGAAGAAACGTTTTTCCTGTCCCAGTTAGTGGGAGCTCGCGCCTATGTCGGGACTCGGAAGATCGGCAAGGTGGGCGACGTGGTCGCGGTCGACCAGGGCAAGGTGGCGGAGGTTACCCATTTCCAGATTACTCGGCCCTTCGGCGACCCGTCGCTGCTGGTGCCGCTGGCACAGGTCCGCTCTTTCGGCCTTCGGGAAGTGGTCCTCGACGTCGAAGAGCCTAGCGGCTTTGTGCGGGCGCTCGCGGCTGAAGAGGTCCTCCTGAAGGACTATCTTCTGGACAAGAAAGTGCTCGACATGGATGACCGCGAGGTTGAGGTCGTTTACGACATACGGCTGGTCCGGACCGGCGCCAGAATCTATATGGCCGACGTCGATATCGGCCGTTACGGCCTCCTGTGCCGGGTTGGGCTGAAGGCCGTTGCCAACTACCTGTACCGGCGGCACGGTGAGTCAGAGAAGAGGCTCATCCCATGGTCCTATGTCCAGCCACTGCCGCCCCAGTTGGGCACCATGCAGGGGAATGTGAAGCTGAACGTCCTCAAGGAAAAGCTCTCCGATATTCACCCTGTAGATCTGGCGGACATCATCGAAGAGTTGGACAGCTCGCAACGGGTTGTGGTGATGGAGGGCTTGGATACGGAGCACGCCTCGGACACTCTGGAGGAGATCGACCCGGCCGTTCAGCGCGACGTCGTGTTCGCGCTGAGCAAGGAGCGGGTCGCGCAACTAATCGGCGACATGACCCCCGGCCAGGCGGCCGACATCGTATCCGTGCTACCCGGCGACAAGAAGAGGGTAATTCTCCAGCTTCTCGATCCGGCGATGGTCGAGAAGATCGAAGAGATCATGGAGCAGCAGGACGCCACGATTCTGAACTTCGCGACGCCCAACTTCTTCAAGTGCCCGCCGGAGATGACGGTCGAGCAGGCTCGGGCGAAATTCCGCCAAGCGGCCAAATCGATGGACGTAGTCATGTACTTTTACATCGTCGATAACTCGGACAAGTTGCTCGGCGTTATCGATATCCGGGATATGTTCGCGGCCGAGGATGAACGCCTTTTGAGGGACCTGATGGTCGAGGGTGTAATCAGCCTTCCTCAGGACGGCACCATGAAGCAGGCGTCGGACATGTTCCTCCGATACGGGTTCAGGGCGCTGCCGATCACCGATGAAAACGACATCATTCTCGGCGTCGTACCGTACCGCGACGTTATGAATCTCAAGCACCGCATCCTGGGATAGACCTTAGTATGGTGGCGCAGCACATTTTTTGGCCTGGATTTGCCGGGGAACCAGTCTTGACCTTGGATTACCTGCGCATGGCAACGCCGACCTACAATTATCGCCGGGACCCTGTTTCCGCGAGGTAGCAATGCGCGAGATACTGAGCCATCCATTGGCGTTGCTGTGCATAATCGGAGTGGCCTTCGTTTGTTGGTTACCCTTGATCGCCAGCCTCCTGCGGGCTCATCGACGGAGACACCGCCACCGTTGATGTGCCAAAATGCGAGGCTCTATTTCAGATACGCGTGCAGAGCGCTGACCAGATCATCGGCGGCTTTGGTCTGCTCGTCGGTCGCGCCACCTCCCGGCAGGACGTGAAAGCGGATGTGGCCTTCGATCACCTCCGCCATCAACGCGTCCATCGCGCCCCGGCAGGCGGAAATGGTATGCAGGATGTGGGAGCACTCATCCTCTTGGTCGAGGCTCTTCTCGATCGCCGCAACCTGGCCCTTAAGCCGCCGCACGCGGTTGAGCAGCCGCTTCTTCTCATCGATGGTATGCGCCATAGAGAATATTTTCCCAAAAAAGCCTTTACAAGGATACCCCGGCTGGTATAGTCTGAAAATGTGGCGGGATGACTCCCGCACGACCTTAGCCAGAAAGGAGGCCCATTTGTTGTCTGACGGCGGTGGCAGTCAGTTGCGCGAACAGCAAGTCGAAACCGAGTCAGCGGAGCCTCCGTCTGCGGCGGTCTCCTGCCTTTTGGGTCAATAGGTTCTCGCTTCGTCCGCGCCTCTTCCGATTCTAGCCACTCTTCATAGCAGCTCATGATCGCCATTTGTGCGAATCATCGGAGGCCCTTCTCCGCTTGAGGGGAAGTGTGTTCGCCAGTGCTGGCGTTGCATTGCCGTCTGACGACCGTGGCACACGCGCACCCAACAGACCGACGTCCAGGCGGGCGAAACAAAGGAGTGAGAATCCATGATGAGAACACATTACGTTCAAGAACTCGAAGCGGTTCGGCAGAATCTGGTCCAAATGGGCGAAACGACCCTTTCCCTCCTGGGGGAGGCACTCAATACAGTGGCCGATCCTCGACCTGGTCCTTCCGCAAGAGCCAGTGAGCTTGAATCCCAGACCGATCATCAACATCGGCTCATCCATGACCAGTGTTTGAATATCATCACGCTGCAGGCTCCGGTTGCGAGCGATGCGCGTCTGGTAACCGGCGTTCTCGACGCGATCGTCGATTTGGAACTGATCGGAGACTACGCTTACGAGATCGTGACGCTGAGTTCGGGGATGCACGGCCGGCCGCCGTCTCTGATATTGGGCCAGATGTCGGCTGTCGGCGCGAAGATCCAGGAGTGCTTGTCGGCGGCAATCGACAGTTGGCGCACTTTTGACCGGACTCAGGCCAGTCTGGTGCGGCCTCGTGAAGCCCCAATCCGCGCCGAATGCGGGGCTCTGTATGAGAAGATTTCGCGACTGACGTCGGCCCCGGGCGATGCGACGATGTACGTGGATCTGATGCTGATTTGCAGGCATCTGGAGCGTATTCTGCGGCACGCTGCGTGCGTGGCGGATCAGGCTGCCGACGCGGCCCCGCTGGGGCAGGCGGGATGAGATGAGAGGCGCCCGCCGATGACGCTGTGGAAGGTAATGCTGCTGGCCGGGATGGTGCTGGCCCCGGCGGCGCTGGCACGCGCCCAACAGACCGACGGCCAGGCGAGCAGCCAGCCCGCTGACGGACGCGTCACGTCGCAGCCGGCCGGGGCACTTAGTGCCGCACCGCAGGATCCGCCCGAGCATTGGAACCTGTATTACCAGGCAACCTCGATCGGCGACGCGCACGGCACGTTTTATGCTCCGTACACCGGCCCGATGAGCCTTCAGGCCTATCCCGAGCACGATGTCTCGCTGACGACCACGCTGTTCTTCACGGCGCTGCTCACTACGAACACCCAGCTCGTTTTCAATCCAGAGGTCGCGGGTGGCAAGGGACTCAGCGGTGTGGCCGGAATCGCCAATTCGCCCAACGGCGAAATGCCGCGAGTGACCACCGCGATGCCCAAGCCGTATATCGCGCGCCTCTTCGTATCGCACGATTTCGCTTTCGGTGCCGACAAGGAGAAGGTGGAAAGCGACGTCAACCAACTCGCGGGCGAGCGGCCGGTGACGCGCTACTCGATCTACGCGGGAGGCTTCGCGATCACCGATTACTTCGATAACAACGAGTACAGCCACGATCCGCGCGAGCAGTTCATGGCGTGGGGAGTGATGTACAACGGCGCGTGGGATTATCCGGCCGATACGCGCGGCTACACCTGGGGCCTGGTGCAGGAGTTGCACACGCGCAACTGGGCGTTCCGCTACGGAATCGTCGCGGAGCCGCGCGTGGCCAACGGACCGCAATTCGACCGTCGCCTGTTCCGCGATCACGGCCAGGTCTTCGAAGGCGAACGCCGTTTCTCGCTGGGCGATCGCGACGGCACGCTGCGCCTGCTGGGGTACGCCAACCGCGCCGATGCCGGCAACTACGCGGCTGCGCTGCGGCTGGCCGCCGCGACGGGCGACACGCCCGACGTGACCGCGACGCGCCGGCCCGGAACGCTGAAGTACGGCGTGGGCGTGAACCTGGAGCAGGAGGTCGCGCGCGACGTGGGCGTCTTCGCGCGCCTGGGCTGGAGCGACGGCAAGACCGAGGCCTTCGCCTTCACCGCCATCGACCGGCTGGCCAGCGCTGGCGTATCGGTCAAAGGCACGCGCTGGAAGCGGAAAAACGACGTGGTGGCCAGCTCATTCACCGCCTCCGGTATCTCCGGCGTGCACGCGCTGTATTTGACGCGCGGCGGGTTGGACTTTATAATCGGCGATGGGCAACTGAACTACGCGCCTGAGTACGTGTGGGAGTCGTATTACAGCGCCCGCGTAAGCCCCGGGCTCTACGCGACTTTCGATCTGCAGCACGACACCAACCTGGCCTTCAACCACGACCGGGGTCCGGTCTGGATTCCCGCCATCCGTCTGCACATGGAATTTGGCCTGAAACCTCGCAAGGCCGATTGAACGCGGGCACAGCCCTGCGGCGCCGGCCGTAACTTCCACGACACCTCCTTATGTCGCCCCGGTTTTTTCCGGCGTTCAGAGTTGCGCCACGACGCCAGTTCGGTTTCCTCGACCAGTGCGCGCCGTGGTGCGAGTGCGCGCCGACCGGAAAAGCATCCAGGATCTGCACGCTTATGAAGTATTCGACGGCGAATGGAAACCGAGCGCGAGTTTGCCACCAGCGCATAATGCGTGGCTCGACATCGAAACCGGCCAGCCCATTGAAGCCGCCGCCAAGGTATCGTGGAACGAATACCGCAAGCGCTGGATCGGTATCCTGCAGAAGAACCCCGGCGAAGTTTGGTATGCAGAGGGCGACACGCCGACGGGTCCATGGGTCTACGCGACACGCGTCGCCAGCATTGGGAATTACTATTTCTGGCCGGTCGAGCATCCTTTCTTCGATCAAGAAGGCGGGCGCAAGATCCATTTCGAGGGAACCTACACCGACACTTTTTGCGCGTGTATGGCGCGTGCCGGCAGGTAAGCTTCTCTGGGACAGGGATGCCTCACCGGTGAAACAGCAATAGCTTTTTGTGATGAGCATTCAGTCTTTGCCGACCACCGGGGCGTGGTTAAGCTAATCCTGGCGCAGTGCCTGCGCGCCTGCCTCCGAGACGGTGAGTAAAGCGTCGGGTCTTGACTGCGCAGGCATCATTGTTCCCAAACATCCAAGGGACAGAATCAAGGCACTTGTCCGAGCGGACCGCCCAGCAGTCTCTCGATCCCCTGGGCAAGAATCGCGGGAAGGGTTCGCCCCTGCCACCTGTGTACGATGATCCCGTCGATAGCAATCAGGAACGTGGTCGGAACCTCTTTGACTCCAAGTTGACGGGCTAGCTGACCATTCTGGTCGAACAGCACGGGGAACTTGAGGTGCCAGTCGTAGCTGGCGTTGAGGACGGCATCGTGCGACGGCTGCGCGCCAGGCACGAGAACCGAGGCATCGACAATTGCGACTCTGAGTCCGCGGGGGCCGTATTGCTGAGCCATGCTGGACAGGAACACGACTTGACTGCGCGAAGGAGTGTCGGCGGTGTCGGGGACCGTCTGCAGGAACGCGAGAAGGAGAGGCTGCGCGGGTAGGGGGCGAAGATGGAATGCCCCACCGCGGACATCCGGCAGAGTGAGATCTGGCAAAGTGGAGACGGGCCCGGATCGGCAGGGAGTGGTCAGGATCATGAGAAAGACCGCGCAGACTTGCAGTCCCCGTGTGCGGCTTTTCGTTTCCGAGACGGTCACCGGCATTGTGCGGCCTTCATTGCCACGCGCCGATGTTGTAGCCGGAACCAGTAGGCAGCCGATTGCCCCAGAAATCGTGATCGCCCATGGAACATGTGCCGACAATGCCGCTGCAGACATCGGTCCCGGCGCCGATTGCCGGCGATCCCGGCAGCAGGGTGAAAGCCGCAGTCGGCCGGTCCACACTGTGATACGACGGTGTGTTCAGCATGGGATCGGTGAAGAGGCTGCGCGCATCCTGGCCCGACGCGGATTGGTAGGATGCGAAGCTGGTGTAATCGACCCCGTTGAAATTCCAGTCGGGCGCCGCGCCGACGGTCCAATAGATGTTGTTGTCGAGCGCGAAATCCGAAGTGGTCTGAATCAGATACGGCACGGTGGAGTAGATGATATTGTTCTTGAAAAAACTGGGATTGGTGCCGCTGAAATTAGCGTTGACGGTGTTGAAGGCGGGGCCCGGAGTGGCGGGATTCCAATAAAAGGTGTTGTTGTAAACCTGTACGCCGTCGAGCGTCCCGCTGACGGGGGCGCCGTTCGTGTTCATGAAAATCTCACCTGGATCGGGGCTGTTGGCCAACCGCGCATTATTCGAGCAGACGTTATATCGGATTATGCTGCCGGTGTTGGCGAGATTGTACGCGCTGAACACGGAGACGCAGTAGCCGATGGAATCATGGCCGTAGTTGTATTGGACGATATTGTCGGTGTTCCAGACGTCAATGTCATAGTCGCCGCCATCCCACAGACTATAGTCTTGAATGTCGTAGGACTCATTGTTTTGAATCACGCAGGTGTGGCAATACAAATCCATAAGTCCGCCGGTTCCGCCTCCGCATCCGGGATTGGGAGGGCATTGTCCGCTGTTATGAACCACATTGTTCTGCATCAGGCCGTTGGTGACGACAAAGAGCGTCATGCCGATTGCAGAGACGTTGTACACCGAGGAGTTTTGGATGATGATGTTGTTCCCCAGCAGCGCAGGCGATGTCGCAGTCGCGAACACCCCTGCATCGATGAAAATGCCGTTGTAGACCGGGCTATCATGGGCTGTCACGCCATCGATCACAATGTCGTTGATCGTTTCCCCGGCATTCCCGATCGTAATAAAAACCTCTCCCGAGTCATTCCCATTGGCGGTGTGATGCGCGCCATGGATGTTTAGATTGGTCAACCGGAAGTGAGTATAGGCGGTGTTCGGAGCGGTACCCGCGATATTGACGCCATAATAATTGCCGCCGACTATTTCCAGATTGTTGATCTCCCATCCCTGCTGGCCGATCAATTGCACCGCTGCAGTGTTCATTCCGCCATCGATGATCGGCTGAGGCCCGGTGCCGTAGGCGTCGATCACGATGGGCGAGCGAGCGGTGCCAGACCCGAGTGGCTCCAATATGCCGCTGCAGGTTGTCCCGCGATTGAAGAGAATTCTATCCCTAGGGCTGAAAGTCGTGGCGCTGACCGAGGCCAGCGTATTCCACGGGCTGGATTCAGTCCCAGTGCCGTTGCTCGCGGCGGAGCAGTCCACATAGTAGGAGCCTGCTGCCACCGGGGGGCGGGGTAGGCGAGGGAGTCCGGGGTAGGCGAGGGGAGTCGACGACGGGCCGGAGTAGGGCTGGTCGCGGCCGCCGGCCGTGAGGCAGATCAAAAACACCAGGGCGATGTACCCGAGAGATTTCAGCCGGGGCGGCCGTTTGGGCTGAATCGACTCCGAGATGGCCATCCCTGCGGCTCCGGTCGCGGCGGCAAGCATTTTCTCCGGTATCTCCTTCCTGGCCTCCAAATGACGGCTATGATTATCCTGCACCGTTCTTGTTCGCGTCAATGTGGAGCCGCGCCAAGTCTCACTCGGCCCGTGCTCCACTCCAAGAACGCTCCGGGAAAACCCGGTCTTCCAGCTACCCGGACCGCAGGTTGCCCCGTCGATATCACCGGCTGGAACATCTCGCCCGCCTCCCGACTGGTGGTATCTCTCTTCAAAACCTCCGCAGTTCGAGCCGGCCTACTCATTGTGGGGCCCAAGCACCATTCAATCCCGTTTTGCCCGTTTGCGTTTCGCCGCTTGCTTGAGACATCCGGCAGTTGCCGGCGCAGGCCCAAGCGTCAAGTGCTACTTGCTCGCGCAACTCACAAACACCCGGCCGATGCTCTGGAACCCCGCTATTTGAGCCTGCACTGGCTGGTCGCCCGCGGGAACGGGCGGGATGGTCACGTTGAGCTGATAAAGCCCCGCCTCCACCAGATTCGCTGCGTTCACGACGGCGCTTACTCCGCCGATGGACACCGTCGGCGTGCCCGCAAGGGGCACCGCCTGCGAGATCAGTTGGGACGGTGATACCGGCGGATTCGCCGGGCCGAATCCGGTACCGTAGAGTTCGATCTCCTCGCCCACTTGCGCCGGCCCGCTGCCCGGTCCGGCCGGTCCCACCAGCGATCCGTCCGCGTGGCGCGCCGCGACGTAATTCGTTCCATTCATCGCCCAGACGAAGAACTCCGGGGTCATCCGCTGCTTCACCACGGTGCCCGGATAGCTGTTCGCTTGCCCCGTGTTCACTTGCACCGCAACCGCCCCCAATGCGGGATCGTCCGGCGCAATCGCGTTGATCTGGCCGGGACTGATGTAGTCGATGTACGCCGGTTTGCCGTTGATGGTTACGCTGACGCCTCCGAGCGACGTGGGAAACTGCTGATCGGTGGGACCCGGCGTCCAGGTCTGCGGAGCGGAGGCGAAACCGTTGCCAAGAATCGTCACCCACGCTCCCGACGCTATCGCAGGCTGGAAGCCGGCGGCGTCGACCACTGCCCGCACCTTCGACGCGGGCGCCGCCACCGGCTGCTGGCGCTGCAGCAGAATGCCATCGGTCGCCGACAGCGTGACCTGCGGCGCGGCCGACCCATCGTTGTAGAGCGCGGCGGAAGTGATGTAGACGGCATCGGCGATCAGCGGCCCCGCGCCGGCGTTCGATATAGTGAGAACCGGTGAGCTCGCCGCCGTGAGCGCCACGCCGCTGAAAATCGTGTGCCATTGGTCGCCCCCAGTGGCGCTGCTCTGATCGAGACTCGCCGATGCCACCACCTTGCCACCCGAGACGATCTGGTACCGGGCGCTCTCGGTCCAGTTCGCAGCGCCCGGTGGGTCCGGCAGCCAGACCTGAATCGTGTACTGGCCATCGGCGGGAATGCTTAGGTTCCACTGCGCGGTCCCCTCCGGAACGTCCAGCTCGTGCAGCGAACCTCCCCACGCGTTGTACCAGGGGCCCACGGCGACGAAAGACCCGGTGGAAATGTTCACGACGTTCCACGCTCCGCTGGCGCTGAACACCGCACTCGAATCGTCCACGATGTACTGGTACAGCGGCGCTTGCGCGCCGGTGAACCGCTGGAGACCGGGTTCCAGCGCGACGGTCTGCCAAGCCGCGGTGCCGTTCAACACCGCAACTCCGTCACTGAAATCGCGCTGGAAGACGTCGGGCGCCTGTTGGAAAAACTGCACACCGTCGATCCACACGTTGCCGGCCACATCTCCCACGTCGAATTGCAGCGTGCCGTCCCCGGCGGTCGCGTTGGAGACGAAGGTGAGCGTATTCAGCGTCCATGTCGTGCCCACCGACACCTGCGAGTCAAGGCCGTAATTCGGGTAGGGGGAGTTGTTGCTCTCGCAATCCACGGTCATCAGGCGGGGAGCGTCCGACCGCGCCCAGAACTGCACCTGATAGTTTGCGCCGGCCACCACCGGCAGCGATGTCTGATACAGATTCGCCTCCCACGAGTAGCTGTCCGCGGAGTTGACAACGATGTGAGCCGACGCGTTTCCTTCCGCCGCCACGGAATTGTCGAGAGTCAGCGTTGCGCTTTCCTGCCCGTCGTTATCCGAGAAAAACGACCACCCCGAAAGCCCGTTCTCAAATCCGCCGTTGGTGAGCAGATTCGGTCCCGGCCCCGAGCCCATGCGAACGGCCGGACCGAGGGGCAGCCCTAGGTTGAAATCGTACTCGTCATACCACCAGCCGACGCAACACCCCGTATCTCCCAGATCGTAGGTGGAGAAACCGTCGTTCATCAGGGCTGACGCGAGGCCAAAGCGCATGTTGGGATAGAATGACTCGGCGAACGCGAGGGTCGATGCGGGCAGCGTCTCGGCCGGCTGGGGTCCGTATCCGTAAGAGATCATGCTCGGCGGCCCCGACTGCACCGTTGCCATTCCCGGAGAAACGCCCTGGAGAAACCAGTCCTGGTAGTATCTCCGGAAATCGCCGAACGACATGTTCCCCTCCCGGACATCCACGGCATCGAACACCAGGCTGGCCCCGTTGAAGAGGCTCATCAGTTGAGGGTCGAAGGGCGCCGTGAGGTGACCGGAAAAGTAACCCGAGGGAACGAGATTACGCAGGGTGTTGAGTTCGAGGAATAGCCCGGCGCGCCACGCCGCGTCGAGAGTCGCGGGATTGTCGGGAACGCCATTTCCAGCGCTGCTGATCTGAACCGGGTTGCCGTAAAAATCGGTGTTCAACCAGGAAATCGTGGGAAATACGTCGTCGAGAAAAAAGCCGTCCCAGGCCAGGCCGCTCCCGGCCAATTGCTGGTAAAAATAATTGGCGACACCTTCGGCGACGTCAGGCCGGGTCATATTCAGCATGGAGGCGCCGTCCGGGCCAACCTGAATATTGTTGCCCTGAGTGTCTTTCAGATAATAATCGTCGGGGAACACAGCCCACGGCCCGGAGTAGGTTGCGTCGTCGCTGGCCAGGATCAGCACTCCGGGATTCGCCGCACGCAACGTGGAAATCCGGTCGGTGCTCATGCCGAGACTGTTATAGAGCTGGATCTTCGCGGCCTGGGAGGCAAAAACGTCTCCCCAGATGCTGCCGATGCGCGGAAAATTCCCACCCGGCTCGGCCACAGCGCGATATTGGAGTGGCCAGGAGCCGGCCGCGGAGGCGCAGCGGATGTAGACCGGGTTGACGATCTGCGGATTCGAATTGAGCCCGGTCACCGTCACCTGATGCGTTGCGGTTGGCCCGGCGGTGTCCACCGGTTGCATCTGGCTGAGGTCCAACAGAGCACCAACCGAGTAGCCGCACGTGTCCGCCAGAGGCGTGTTGAACGATAGATTCAGGCTGGTGGCGCCCGGCGCCAGCAGTGTGCTGGGCGGACTCACATTGGTAAGCGAGATCTGCGGCAGCGTCTGGCCAGTTGCCGTGCAGCACGTCCATACGGTGACGGCGATCACGCTGCGCATTTGCTGGTGAAGACAGGAAATGCCAGTTGTGCCAGTAGTGAAGCCACAAGAGAATGGCTGCAGCGAAGGATACCCACCAGACACCAAAGATCCAGCCCTCCACCCAGCGCCCATCGCCCGACGGCCATGGCAGCAGCCTAGAAAGACAACGAGGACAGCCACCACCTGGAGCCCGATGATGATCGGTGTGGGGCGCATCCGATGAAAACATCATACTGCCGGGATGCGCTTGCCTTCAACTGTCGGATCGGATTGCCGCTCGGGTTTGACAGGACGGCAAGATTCCTTGGTCCGATCGCGCGCGACTCGGAGAACGCCGCGGACGCTGCGGGCCCGAGGCGGCCTCTCTCCGAGTCGCCGACAACCCGCCCGGAGGGTGCGGCATGATGGGGAGTTTCCTTCCGGGCGCGCCATAGATCAACAGAATCGGGCATGCAGCTTCACCCTCATGATTCGTATCAAGTTGGCATTGCGTTGGACAGTCCGTTCTCCTGCTGCAGATCACACCCCTCCCCGAGGCATGGCCTGTTTCTTCAAATCCTCGGTGGCGCGTGCAACGCTTTCCGGCTTGCCCAGGTCGCGCCAGTAATCGCCGTCCGCGCGATAAGCTACAATGCGCTCTCCTTCGCCTGCCAGCCGCAGATAAGACTGGACAATGGAGAACGCCCCTACTTCGCTCATCATCTCCAGGAGGCGTGGCGAGATCACGTGAATTCCGGAGAACGCCACCTCCTCGAACTGCGGTGATGGCCTCACCAGTTCAGTATTCCGCTCTTTAACCAGCCGCCGCCCGCAAAGCCGCATTTGCTCGTCGAACAATAGATATCGGGAAGTCTGGCGCTGCTGCACCGCCAGTGTAGCCAGCGCCTGGTTTTGCGTGTGGAAGTCGAGCATTCGCCGCAGATCGATGGTGCTGATCACGTCAACATTGTGCAGGATGAACGGCGCCGCTGGCGGACCCTCTTCGCGAAAGAACCAGGCCGCCGTTTTCAAGCCGCCGCCGGTATCGAGCAAGCTGCCCTCTTCGGATATCTCGATCCGCATTCCGAAGTTGTTCTTTCCGCGCAGATATTCAGTGACCATTCCGGCAAAATGGTGCACATTGACGATGACTTCACTCACTCCAAATTCCCGCAGGCGCGCGATGGCGATCTCGAGCAGCGTGCGTCCGGCCACCTCAACCAGAGCCTTCGGCCGATCATTGGTCAGCGGACGCAACCGCGTGCCCAGCCCGGCGGCCAGAATCATTGCTTTCATTTACCCAGCTTCTCCATTTCAACGTGCCGCACAACCACGTCCAGGCCCTGCCGACCGCGGAAATGCCGGGCCAGGGCCTCCGCCAGGTACACCGAGCGGTGCCGGCCACCGGTGCAGCCAAACCCCACCATCAAGCTATTGAAGCCGCGCTCCTGGTAGTTCTTCACGCTCGCTTCCACCATCGACGTGGCGCAGGCCAGAAACTCACATACGCTTGCCTGCCCGCTCAGATAATCGGCCACCGTCGCGTCCTTGCCGGTGAGAGACTTGAAGCGCTCTTCGCGGCCGGGATTCGGCAGCCCGCGGGCGTCAAAAATGAAACCGCCGCCATGTCCGCTCTCGTCCTTCGGAGGGACGCTCTGGTGAAATGAAAAACTGAAAATCTTCAATGCCAGGTTGGCGCGCCGCGCAGCAGGCGCCGGAACAGATTTCGCAACTTCTTTCTTGCCGGCGGATGCTGCCGGCGTGATCAAGCGCTGCAGCTTCTCTGACGCGATCATGTGCTCAAACGCGCCCAGCAGCGTGGGCAGTGCGATGGGCAGCGTTATGTGATCGAGCAGCCAGCGCAGGTTCTTTAGCGCGAAGGGTACACTCTGCAGGAAATGCGGCTTCCGCTCATAAAAGCCGCGGAACCCATACGCCCCCAGCGCCTGCATAATCCGCGCATAGACAAAAGCGTAGTAATGGCGCATGAACTCTTCCTGCGTCAGTTCGACGAACCGCGCGAGAGTCGCTAAGTAGTGCTCCAGCAGATGCTGGCGCAGCGCGGGAGGCAGGTCGGCCTTGGCGTCATAGAGCAGGGAAGCAATATCGTAGTGCAACGCGCCTTTGCGCCCACCCTGATAGTCCAAAAAGAACGGCTGGCCGTCGCGCAGCATCACGTTGCGCGACTGGAAGTCGCGATAGAGAAAATAGTCGCGGCTAGCCGTCAGCAGAAACTTGGTCAGGCGGCGAAAATCATTTTCCAGCTCCTGCTCGTTGAAGGGAATTCCCGCCAGCTTGAGAAAGTAGTACTTAAAGTAATTCAAGTCCCACGCAATCGACTGGCCGTCAAAGCTGGAGCGCGGATAACAGACGTTGTAGTTCAGGTCGCGCGAAGCCTCGATCTGGAACCGCGGCAGCTGCGCCACCACCTTACGGTACGCCGCCACCACCCCGGGTGCAACGTCGTCTCCTGCCCCGTTGTTCGAGAGAAACTGAAACAGCGTCAGGTCGCCCAGGTCTTCTTCCAGATAAGCGCCCGCATCCAGTTCCGATCCGTAAATCTCCGGTACAGGCAGGCCACGGCTGCGGAAATGCCGCGAGAAGTCCAGGAAAGCGACGTTCTCCTCGCGCACGTCATACAGGACACCCACTGCGCTCAGATCCCGGTGGGCGAGCCGAAGGATATTGCGCCCTGACCCTCCCAGTCCGCCCTGCAAGGGCTGCACTCGCTCTACAGGAAGGCGAAAATGCCGCTCAAAAAGCTGTTTCAGAACATCCATGGATCCTGTTCGCAACCGTCAGCGCCTTCTGTCTTCATGGTAATTTACCCACATCGCAAGCCGAAACACAAACTGCCGTACGTGGAACTCCGCAGTCATCGTAGTCTCCGGCTACGGTGTTCGGATGTTTCCCGAACGGCTTGTCGCCGTCGATTCCGGCCGAGTCGCGCCACTCTTCCAAAGCTCCTCGCTGGTGCGGTCAACTGAGCGGCGGCCCACCTCCGTACGAGTCGCAGACCATCCTCCCGCTACTGGTTTGTGGAAGGCTGGCCGATAGCTCATCGGAAACCGTCAGTCGAACGACGTTGGCCATTCGGGGTGCCGAAAGTGATCGAACATGTGTCGATCTGCGTGGGTGTGACGCGCGTCAGCGAGAGTTGCGGAATATCGTTCTCATCAAAGAGGTCCACCGCATCTGTCTCGTTACTACGAGCTGGAGCCCCGCCCGTAAGACGGCAAATGAAGAAGAGTTTATACGTATACCGCGGAATCGGTGGATGACCATGCTGGCTGCGGTCATAAACGGCAGCTAGTTTTGACAACCGAAGCTCAATACCCGGCCCACCAGTGCCCCTGTTTACGCTTCGACGGCCACCTCGCGATCACCGCCGAAAAACTCGGGGTCGGGAAGGTTCGCTGCTCCTTGGGGTTTGCCCCCGTTGTTGGCGTAGAGCCTTGAAACGAATGGTGGGCCCGCGGCGACTCGAACGCCGGACCTCTACCGTGTCAAGGTAGCGCTCTAACCAACTGAGCTACGGGCCCAAGGGAAAAAGGGTTGAAAGAGGAGTATATCATGCGGCGGAATCGCGTCCGCTCCGGCCGCCGCCGCGCTGAACGATAATAGGAGCGATGGCCACCGAAACGGTTTGCGCCAAGTGCGGCGGCACGGGCTGGATCATCGTCGAGCGCGCCAACGTCTCCGGCGCCGAGCCGTGCGCCTGCCGCAATGAGGGCCGCGCCAGCCGCCTGGAAGAGCGGGCGCAGATCCCGCCGCTGTACCGCCATGCCTCGTTCGAAAACTTCAGCGTGCCTGGCCCCGAGAACCCCATCGCACGACGCGAGTTGACCAACGTCTTGCTGGCGGTGAAAAACTTCGTTCGCGATTTTCCCAATGAGGGCCGGCCAGGCCTGTTGCTGGTCGGCGATCCGGGCACCGGCAAAACCCACCTGGCGGTGGCCGCCCTCCGCAAGATTGTGGAGAGAGGCTTCGAGTGCCTTTTCTGGGATTATCAGACTCTGCTCAATAGCATTCGCGCGGGCTATGACTCCAGCTCCAATTCGTCCAACCGCGAAGCCTACCGCGCAGCCCTGGATACCGAAGTGCTGCTGCTCGACGATCTGGGTGCGCAGCGCGTCACCGATTGGGTCGAAGACACCGTCACTTCCATCGTGACCCACCGCGCTAACCACCGTAAGGCCCTGATCGCCACCACCAACCTGCCCGAACCGGACGCGGGCAGCTCGCGTTTCCAACAATCCGCTCTGGGGACGCCGGAGTACCGCAAAACGCTGGCGGACCACATCGGGGCCCGTGCGCGCTCCCGCCTCTTTGAGATGTGTACCGTGATCCGCATGCCCGGCGACGATTATCGCCTGCGCAAGGCGCGGACGCTGTGATGCGGACCAGTTCGGCGGCCGCGACATCCGGGGCCGTTTCGACACCGCTCGCTGAAGGCGTGCCCTCTGCCGCCGGCAAACGGAGCCGCGACCGTGAGCGAGCGGTCCAGCGGAAGAATACAACACTGTGCGCTCCGGTACCCCGACGTCGCGCCGTCTCCAGTCTGCGCCGGGCCTTCGGTGTGATCGCGCTCCTCCTCCTCTCTACTGCCGGCGCCGCGCCCGCCGGCAATCCCCAGCCGGCCGAATATTTGCAAGCGGTCGAGTTTCCCTACTATCTGTATCCACGCGCGCTCTGGGAGCGCGAGCTGGTGTGGCTGAAAAACATCGGCATTCGCAGCGTGGAATTCTCCATCCCCTGGAACTGGCACCAACTCGCTCCGGGCGATTTCGATTTCACCGGCCGCACCAGCCCGCGGCGCGACTTGCACGGCTTGATCCGAATCCTGCGGCGGTTGGGCCTCAACGCGTGGGTGCGCACCGGCCCGCCGGTCGACGGATGGCGGAATCTGGGGGTTCCGGATGCCGCCGATGCCGGCGCGCGGCGCGCCTGGTTGAAGCAACTCAGCGACATTTTGGCCACGCAGACCGCCAGCCACGGCGGCCCGGTGGCTTGGATCGAGGGCGCCGGACTCGAGATCGACGCCGCCGCTCCGCCTGCTGCGATACGCATCTCCGCTGGCGATCCGGCCGCGCTCGAGCTCAGCCGGCAAGCCCTCGCTGCCGGTAAGAGCCTGCTGTGGACCGGCGTGGAAGATCGGCTTTACCCGGCCGGCTGGAAAAGCGATAACGGAGCGCCGCTGGTAGAGGGCGCGGTCGGATTGAGCGGCGACGAGCGTCCCGAAGCGGCGGCGCTGCTTCGCCAGGCCGGGCTGTTGCGTCACTGGGGCGCCACCATCCCCGCCCTCCAGCCAGTGGCCGCGCCGCAGCCGCCGTCCGAGAAACTGCCCGCCGGCGTTACAGCCATCGAACTGGTTTCGCCGGGTGCATCGGCCGTCAGCATTATCAACCGCTCCGGCCAGCCGTTCCACGACGAACTGCGCGTCTTCGAACCGGCTTCCAAGCGCACCATCGCGATTCCTACGGCAGTTCCCGCCGGCGAAGCGGCATGGCTGCCGCTCAGCGTTTCCCTCGCGCCCGACGGCCTCTGCCGCGAATGTTCTAGCTTCTCCGCCGCCGAGCGGCTGGTGTACGCTACCGCGGAACTGCTCTCCATCGAATATGAGAACGGTATCCTGGCCATGGAGTTCATGGCGCCCGAAGATGGCGAAGCCGTGCTGCAACTGGAGCGCAAGCCGGTCGGCCCGCTGCTGGCCGCCGGCGCGCCAGTGGATTACGACTGGGACGACCACACTCTGCGCGCGCGCCTGCCGATTCCCCATTCCGGCGCGCCCGGCCACCGCGTCCGCATCGGCATCGCCATCGAAGTGGCCGAGACCGCAGCCTTCTTCACCGACGCCCGCCGGCTCATCATTGGCCAGAAGAACGCAATTTCGACCAATTATTCCTCGGCGCAGGTGGCCGCCCGCTCGCGCCTGCGGCTGCCGGAAGGCTTCACGGCGACGGCCAAGACGAAATCGCCCGACGAGATCGAATACCAGGTCGATGTTCCCGCCGACGCGCTGCACGGCGATTTCGCGACCCTCGCGCTCGAAGCCGACGGCACCTTGATGGGCCGCGCGCGGCTGCAATTGTTCCGCCCGTTTTCCATTCGCCTGATGGAGGCGATCCAGATCCACTTCGGCCAGCACGCCGAATTGACGCCGGATCCAGCCATCGCGCCGATCGACGCCAAAGCCGGCGGCAACCTCGAGATCTCCATTCGCAACAACTGGCCGGGCATTCAGACTTACCGATTGGAAGCCCATGGCGACGGCCTGGAATTCCTTCCCGCCAAAACCGAGATCAGCATTGGCGCGGTCGCCGAGCGCAGCGTCAGCTTGCGCGTGTTCGCGGCCGAGGGGATGGCCGGGCTGCGCGACTGGCATCTGCGGGTGAGCGGCGCCGGCGAGGCCGACCTGCCGATGCGAGTCCTGCTGCTGCCGCGCGGCCGCACCGCCGTGTGGAGTGCGGATCTGGATGGCGATGGCGCCGCCGAATGGATTCTCGAAACCGAGCGGGCGCGCGCCGTGTTCTCGGCCGAAGACGGCGGCCGCTGGATGGAGTTCACCGCCAAACCAGGCAACGCGAATTTTCTGCCCGAGGCCGGTGCCTACGCCGCGCACGGCCCCGTCGTAGTGAGGCCCCTGGAGGATGGCTTGGAATTCACCGGCGCAGGCTGGCGCCGCACCGCGCGCCTGGCCGGCGGCACACTGACCGTCGAACAAGACGGAACCCCACTCCCCGCCGCTTCCGTCGAACCAATCAAGATCGGCGACACCGCGCTCACCGTCGAGCGAACGTCCCCCACCCGCGCCGTGTACACGTTGCAGTGAGGCCGCCGGGCGCGTCCTTCAAAGACACCCGTCGGTCCGTCCGTGGCACCAACCCGGCGGCCGACCAAGCCGCGCCCGTCGAGGCCGTCTCTCTCCTCAACTTTCCGACGATCTGCGACGGCGTATGCCGGCCGGAAAGCAACCCAGCTAACCTCCAGCGGGCTGCCAAGACTGTGCCTGGTTGAGAACCGGTTGCCAGGCGACCTCAGTTTTCAATATAGTTGTGGTCTGAGACAAAATAGCCGGAGTGCGAGAGTTCGATCCGCTGGCTGGGTCGCGGTTATGCGCAAGATGCCGATCTGGGCTGTGGCAAGCGGCTTTTTGTTGCAGACATCCCTCTTTGCTTTAGGTCAGCCGCGCTACGTTTCCATGACTTCGGAGCCGGGCGGCTTTCCAATTGTCGGGGACAAGTCTGTCGCGACGGTATACGTGGATCCGAGCGACTTCCCCGGCGTCGCAAGAGCAGCCGACACCCTCTGCGGTGACATCGTCCGCGTCACGGGTTTGACGCCCCCGCGGGCGCCTGGTTCCCGTGAAATAATCATCGCCGGCACGATCGGAAAGAACGCGATCGTCGATCGATTGATTCGCGAGCGGCGCGTCGATGTCTCCGCAATCGAGGGCAAGTGGGAATCGTTCCTGATTCAAGTTGTGCCGCACCCGCAGGCCGGCATTGACTCCGCACTGGTGATTGCGGGCAGCGATAAGCGCGGAACGATTTACGGGATTTACGATCTCTCGGAACAAATCGGTGTTTCGCCCTGGTATTTCTGGGCCGATGTCCCGGTGGTGCATCGAGACGCGCTGTTCGTCAGGCCGGGACGTTACGCGCAGGGAGAGCCGGCGGTCAAGTACCGCGGCATATTCCTGAACGACGAAGCGCCCGCTCTCACGGGTTGGGTGAAGGCAAACTACGGAAATTACAACCACGAGTTCTATGCAAAGGTGTTCGAACTGCTTCTGCGGCTGAAGGCGAACTACCTCTGGCCCGCGATGTGGAACAACGCCTTCAATGAGGACGATCCTCTCAACGCCAAACTCGCCGACGAATACGGGATCGTGATGGGCACCTCGCATCATGAGCCCATGCTGCGCGCCCAGCAAGAGTGGAAGCGGCACGGGACTGGGCCCTGGGATTACTCCCGAAACGGGGACGCCCTCCGCGCGTTCTGGGAAGAGGGCGTTCGCCGCAACAAGAACTTCGAGAGCATCATCACGCTCGGCATGCGCGGCGACGGGGACATGCCCATGTCCCGAGAGTCCAACACCGCGTTGCTGGAGCGCATCGTTGCCGATCAGCGCAAGATCATCGCGGCGGAAGTGAACCCGGACGTCACCAAGGTTCCGCAGGACTGGGCGCTTTATAAGGAGGTCCAGGAATATTACGAGAAGGGAATGCGCGTCCCCGACGACGTTACCCTTTTATGGTGCGACGACAACTGGGGCGACATCCGCCGTCTGCCGACATCCGAAGAACGCAAGCGCAGTGGCGGCGCGGGCATCTATTATCACTTCGATTACGTCGGCGGTCCGCGCAATTACAAGTGGATTGACACGAATCCGATTCCCAAGGTCTGGGAACAAATGCATCTTGCCTTGGAATACGGCGCGAGTCGCATCTGGATCGTGAATGTCGGCGACCTGAAGCCGATGGAGTTTCCCACCGAGTTCTTCTTGAGCCTGGCCCGCGATCCTGGGCGCTGGCCCAAGGAGAAAATGGCCGAGTTCACCGAGTTATGGGCCGCCAGAGAGTTCGGCCGGGCCCACGCGGCGGAGATAGCCGATCTGGTTGCGAAGACCCTGAAATACAATGGCCGCCGCAAGCCGGAACTCTTGGAGCCCGGCACGTATAGCGTCATCGACTACCGGGAAGCGGACCGCGCGGTCGCGGACTACGACGCGATTGTGTCCAGAGCGGAGACGATTGAGCGTGACTTGCCGGCCGGGGCGCGGGATGCATTTTTCGAACTCGTTCTCCATCCGGCAAGAGCCAATGCAATCGTCACCGCGATGTACGTGGCGGCGGCCAAGAACCATCTTTATGCGGCTCAGGGTCGCGCCAGTGCGAATGACATGGCGGCGAAGACGCGCCAGCTTTTTCAGGCCGACGCGGACCTGACCACGTACTTCAACCACACGCTGGCGCACGGCAAATGGGACCACATGATGGACCAAACGCACATTGGGTACACGTATTGGCAGGAGCCGCCGAAGAACACGATGCCGCCGGTCACCGAGCTTACTGTCCCGGTGGCCGCGTCGATGGGCGTGGCCGTCGAAGGATCCAGTGCCGCTTGGCCGGGCGGCGCGGCGCCGGCGGTGCTGCCTGTTTTCGATTCGTACAACCAGCCACGGCATTTCATCGATGTGTTCAATCGCGGGCGCGCTCCTTTTGAATTCACCGTCACCGCGAGCGCTCCCTGGATCGTGCTGAGCGCGAAGCACGGATCCGTCGAGAAAGAAGCGCGTCTGTGGGTGAGCGTCGATTGGGACAAGGCCCCGCCGGGATCGAACAAAGGCACGGTTAGCATCGAAGGCGGGGCAGCCACTCCCATCGCGGTGGAAGTCGATGTCTTCAATCCTAAACAACCGGCGCGGGCGTCGCTCACAGGCTTCGTCGAAACTTCCGGGTATGTCTCGATGGAGGCGGAACATTACACCCGCAAGGTCGACGCGGGGCCAGTAACGTGGCAGCGGATCCCGGACTACGGCCGCACGCTATCCGCTATGTCGATCTTTCCGGTCACCGCGGAAAGCGTGGTGCCGCCGGTCAAGGCGCCGTACCTCGAGTATCGGATGTATCTCTTCAATAGCGGACCGCTCGAGGTCGAAGCGATTCTTTCGCCTACGCTGAATTTCTGTCCCGGGCGCGGACTGCGCTATGCAATCTCGTTCGACGACGAGTCGCCGCAGATCGTCGAAGCTCTTGAGCACAACGCGCAGAGCGACTGGGAGATCACCGTGAAGGACAGCGTTCGTAAGGTGCGCTTCGCCCACGCAGCCTTGCCACCCGGAGTTCACGCATTGAAATTCTGGATGGTAGACCCTGGCATCGTGCTCGAGAAACTAGTCGTCGACTTGGGCGGCGTCAGACCGAGTTACCTGGGGCCCCCGGAGAGCTTTCACCGATAGGCAAAAGCGCGGCTTTCGCAAGTCGCATCGCCGCCCGGGCGCCGCCGACACGCTATCCTAGATTCTGGAGCCACATCAAATACCATTGGAATCCACACACGTCATTGGAATCGATCTCGGCACCACCAACTCGGCGCTCGCATTCGCGGCGATCCGGCCGGACGCGGATCTCTTCGCGCCGGCCAACGTGCAGGTGATGGCGATTCCGCAGCTTGCCAATCCGGGCGAGGTGTGCGAGGAAGATCTGCTGCCGTCCTTTCTTTATCTGGCCGGCAGCTCCGACTTCCCGGCCGGGTCTCTGGCGCTGCCCTGGGATCCGGACCTCGATTTTGTGGTGGGGCAGTTGGCGCAGAAACGGGGCGCGGAGAATGCCGGGCGGCTGGTGTCCTCGGCCAAGAGCTGGTTATCGCATTCGGGCGTGGACCGCACGGCGCCGCTGGTGCCGTTTCGCGCTCCGGAAGGCGTCGATAGGATTTCGCCCGTCGAGGCCAGCCGCCGTTATCTGGAGCACCTGCGCGAGGCTTGGGACTCGGCGCTTCCGGAGGCCCCGTTCGCCGAGCAACAGGTGCTGCTTACGGTCCCGGCTTCGTTCGACGCGGTGGCTCGCGAACTGACGTTGGAGGCCGCGCAACAGGCCGGTTACAAGAACCTCACGCTACTCGAAGAGCCGCAGGCCGCCTTCTATGCCTGGATCGAACGGCACGCTGACTGGCGCGAGCGAGTGCATGTGGGCGACCTGATCCTGGTGGTGGACATCGGCGGCGGAACGACGGACTTCACTTTGATCGCGATCACCGAGCGTGAGGGCGAGCTCGCGCTCAATCGAGTCGCCGTGGGCGAGCACATTCTGTTGGGCGGCGACAACATCGATCTGGCGCTGGCCGGCGTCGTTTCACAGCGTCTGGCGGAGAAGGGCACACGCATCGATAACCGCCAGTTGCAGACTCTGTGGAGCAACTGCCGCATCGCGAAAGAAAAACTGCTGGAGCCCGGGTCGAAGCTTCGCGAGCAGCCGGTGACGATTCTCGGCAAAGGCAGCGGCGTGGTTGCCGGCACCATCAAAGCCACGCTGCACCGCGACGATATCGATCGCGTGCTGCGCGAGGGATTCCTGCCGTCGGTCGCGAGCACCGACATGCCGGAACGCCAGCGCCGCGCGGGGTTGCAGGAAATCGGCCTGCCGTACGCCGCCGACCCGGCCATCACCCGGCACCTGGCGCGCTTTCTGCGCCAGCAGGCAGCCACCTCGGAACACGGAGCCGTGCGCCGGGGACCGAGCGGCCTCGCCTGCCCCACCCACGTATTATTCAACGGCGGCATCCTCAAGGCTGCCATGGTGCGGGAGCGGCTGCTGGCTACTCTCAATTCCTGGCTCGCCGAGGAGGATCTGGAGCCGGTGAAGCCGCTCAGCGGCGAAGATCTCATGCACGCGGTGGCGCGTGGGGCCGCCTATCATGGCCTGGCGCGGCTCGGGCGCGGCGTGCGCATCCGCGGCGGCGTGCCGCGCACCTATTATGTGGGCATCCAGGCCGCCATGCCCGCGGCGCCTGGATTTCCGGCTCCCCTTAAGGCGCTCACGGTGGTGTCCTTCGGCATGGAGGAGGGCACCGAAGTGCGCATCCCCGGCCGCGAGTTCGGCCTAGTCGTCGGCGAGCCCGCCGAGTTCCGGTTCTTCACTTCCGCCGCCCGCAAGAACGACCAGCCCGGCGATCTCATCGAAGACCTGAGTGGCGACCTTGAGGAACTCTCTCCCATGGAAGTGACGTTCGGCGCCGGTGAGGCTTCCTCCGAAGTGGTGCCGGTCTCATTCGAAACCTTCATCACGGAAACCGGTCTGTTGCAGTTATGGTGCGTGGCTCGAGATAACCGCCGCTGGAAACTCGAGTTCAACGTGCGCGAGCGAGTGACGGCGCCGGTTCGATCGCAATAGGAACATCCCGGCCCCAGCGGTCTGGCATTCTAACAAACGGCGCTTAGAGTGTCAGCGTCCTCCATTGGACGCTGCTGGCAATCTTAGTGGTCAGCTCGGCCTTCACAAGCACTCTCTCGCCGCGGCAGACACACTTCGGACCCGCTCGGTTACACCGGGAGTGAATGGAGTCGTCTGCTTATTGCAAGGCTCTTTCTCTCTGCCGCGCATAGACCCATGTACCATCGCTGATCCGCCGATTATGCAATCCTCATTCCTATTGTAGATAACAGGAGAAATACAGATCCGGAAATGTGCTTTGCGTCCTTTTTTTGGTGGCGCCAGGAATATTCCTAGTGTGTTAAGACACGGGACGCCTTAAACGACGCTTGACATCCGTGACCAAGTGAGTGTCGACGCTGAATCTGGCCAAAAGTACCAGTGCCAGCGCATACCATTCCCACTTATGGTCTCAAAATGACACTTATTCGCGACTGAGTCTACTCACCTTGTTCTGTTGCCGACTGTGTGAGCTGGCCTTCTGGCTGTGTCCGGATAGCTTGGAGGCCGCGCGAATTATGACTGTCGAATGGCCGCGCAAAATCTGGACAAAAGCACTGGCGTCAGTGTATACTACTCGGAACCTGGGTTCAAGAATGAAACTCTTCGCTACCGAGTCTACTCACCTCGTTTTACTGACGACTGTGTCGCTTGCCTGCTGGTTGTGTCCGGCTGGCTTGGAGGCGGCGCCGGCTATCACTTATGTGCAGGGCAATTATGCCGCGCCGCAAGCCCCCCAGACCTTAGTGAGCGCTGTCTATTCCGCCGGGCAGGCCTCCGGCGACCTCAACGTGGTAGTGGTGGGGTGGAACGACAGCACGGCAGTGGTTAGCGCAGTTACGGACTCGAGCGGTAACACGTATACACTCGCGGTAGGCCCCACGGTGCAGAGTGGATACGCTTCGCAATGCATCTATTATGCGCCGCATATTATGTCGGCGGCTGCCGGGACAAACACCGTGACTGTGACTTTTGCAACGGCCGCGACGTCCCCCGACATTCGTATATTCGAGTACAGCGGAGCGGATCCTATCAACCCGGTGGACGCAACGGCCGCCAACTCCGGCAACAGTACTACTAGTAGCAGCGGCTCGGTGAACACGACCAACGCGACCGATCTGATCTTCGGAGCGAATCTGGTTCAGACTCAGACCATCGGTCCGGGCGGCGGCTTCACCGAGCGGCTGCTGACGGCGCCGGACGGCGACATTGGGGAAGACCAGATGGTCGCAGCCCCGGGCAGTTACAGCGCCAGCGCGCCTGTCAGTCCGTCCGGGCCGTGGATCATGCAGGTGATCGCTTTCCGTACTCCGGCGATCAGCTATGTGCAGGGCAACTCTGCCACGCCGCAAACCCCCCAGACCACCGTGAACGTGGTGTATGCCGCCGGGCAGATCGCCGGCGACCTTAACGTCGTGGTAGTGGGGTGGAACGACAGTACGGCTGTGGTCAGTGGAGTTACCGACTCAAGCGGTAACACGTATACACTCGCCGTGGGTCCTACGGTGCAGAGTGGATTCGGTTCCCAGTCCATCTACTATGCGCCGAATATCGCATCGGCGGCAGCCGGGACAAATACTGTCACCGTGACTTTCGCCAGTGCGGCGACATCCCCCGACATACGCATACTTGAGTACAGCGGAGCGGATCCTATCAATCCGGTGGACGCAACGGCCGCCAACTCGGGCAATAGTACAACTAGTAACAGCGGGTCGGCGAGCACGACCAACGCGACCGATCTGATCTTGGGAGCGAACCTGGTGCAGACCCAAACCATCGGTCCTGGCGTCGGCTTCACCCAGCGGCTGCTGACGGCACCGGACGGCGACATCGTGGAAGACCAGATGGTCGCAGCGCCGGGCAATTATAGCGTCAGCTCGCCTGTCAGCCCGTCGGCGCCTTGGATCATGCAGATGGTTGCTTTCCGCACTCCTCTCGGAAGTATCGCGCCGACGGCGCCAGGTAATCTGACGGCGGCGGCGATCAGCGCGAGCCAAATCAACTTGGGCTGGACGGGCTCGGCGAGCGGCAATGGGATAGCGGATTATGTGGTACAACGCTGCCAAGGCGCTGGCTGCACTAACTTTGCGCAGGTTGCGACAGCGGCCGGGACTAACTACACCGATACGGGCCTATTGCCAAGTACGAGCTATAGCTACCAGGTGCAAGCGGCCGATACCGCCGGGAATACGAGCACGTTCTCGAATACTGCCACCGCCGCCACGCTAGCTCTGCCACCGCCGACGGCGCCCGGTAATCTGACGGCGACGGCGGTCAGCGCGAGCCAAATCAACTTGGGTTGGACGGGCTCGGCGAGCGGCTATGGGATAGCCTATTATGTGGTCCAACGCTGCCAGGGCGTCGGCTGCACCAACTTTACGCTGATTGCGACACTAGTTGGGACGAGCTACACCGACACGGGCCTGTTGTCGAGTACGAGCTATAGTTACCAGGTGCAGGCGGTCGATACGGCCGGGAACGCAGGCGCGTTTTCGAACGTGGCAACCACCGTCACATTGGCTCCGCCACCGCCGACGGCGCCGGGCAGTCTGACGGCGACGGCGGTCAGCGCGACCCAAATCAACCTGGGTTGGACGGCCTCGACGAGCAGCGTTGGGATCGCGAATTATGTGATTCAGCGCTGCCAGGGCAATGGCTGCACCAACTTTACGCTGATTGCGACACTAGTTGGGACGAGCTACAACGACACGGGCCTGTTGTCGAGCACGAGCTATAGTTACCAGGTGCAGGCGGTCGATGCGATCGGGAACGCAGGCGCGTTTTCCAACGTGGCAACCGCCGCCACGCTAGCTCCGCCACCGCCGGCGGCGCCGGGCAACTTGACGGCGACGGCGGCCAGCGCGACCCAAATCAACTTGAGTTGGACGGCCTCGACGAGCAGCGTGGGGATCGCGAATTATGTGATTCAACGTTGCCAGGGTGCTGGCTGCACCAGCTTTGCGCAGATTGCGGCACAGTCCGGGACCACTTATGTCGATACGGGCCTGTTAGCGAGCACCAGCTATAGCTACCAGGTGCAGGCGGTCGATACGGCCGGGAACGCAGGGCCGTTTTCGAGCATGGCAACCGCTGTAACGCAGGCTTGGCAGCCGCCGACGGCGCCGGGTAATCTAACCGCGGTTGCGGCCGACCCGACGCAAATCAACCTAAGTTGGACAGCCTCGACGAGCAGTGCGGGGCTGGCAAACTATATCGTGCAGAGATGCCAGGGCGCCGATTGCACCGACTTTGCGCAGATTGCGACACCGGTTGGGACTAGCTACAGCGATACAGGCCTGTTACTGAACACCAGTTACAGCTACCAGGTGCAGGCCATCGATACGGCCGGGAACCTGAGCCCTGACTCGAGTGTGGCCACCCTTATCACCGGATCGCTGCTGCCTCTGAGGGAAAGTCCGAACAGCCGGTATCTGGTTCGTCAGGACGGGACGCCTTTTCTGATCATGGGAGACTCACCGCAGGCCCTGGTTGGTGACCTGGGCCTTAGTGACATGGCTACGTACATGGCCGATCGGGAGAAGCTGGGGTTCAACTCACTATGGGTGAACCTGCTGTGCGCAAGCTACACTGGGTGCAACTCTAATGGGACCACTTACGACGGGGTCGCGCCGTTCACGAGCGGTTCCAGTCCGTCAACCTATGACTTGTCGACTCCCAACAGCGATTACTTCTCGCGAGTCGACAGCATGGTGAACCTGGCGTTGACCTACAACCTGGTTGTTTTTCTAGACCCCATCGAAACCGGCGGCTGGCTGGTTACGCTTGAGAACAATGGCGGCGCCAAGGCCTACAATTATGGGGTCTACATCGGGAATCGGTACAAGAACTTCGCCAACATCGTGTGGCTGCACGGCAACGATTTTCAGTCGTGGTCGAGCAACAGCTCGGACAACAACCTGGTCCAGCAGGTTATGGCCGGCATTGCCAGCGTCGACTCCAACCATTTGCAAACGATCGAGCTGAACTACGACAGCAGCTATTCCAACCAGGATTCTGTGTTAGGCTCACTGCTGACTCTGGATTCCGCCTATACCTATTATGAGACTTACGACATCGTTCTCCAGTCGTATAACAGTTCTCCGACAATCCCGACTTACCTTGTCGAATCGAATTACGAATACGAGAACAACACCGGCGCGCTGCCAGGTAACGCCGGCCCCTATGTGCTTCGGGAACAAGCGTACTGGACGTTGCTCAGTGGCGGAACCGGTCAGATCTATGGAAACCACTACGTATGGATGTTTGCCGCGGGTTGGCAATCCTTCCTGGACAGCCCTGGCGCGCTGGAGATTCAGTACGTCAATCAACTTTTTGGCAGCGTCCCCTGGTGGGAACTCGTGCCGGACTCCGCGCACGAGGTCGTCACCGCCGGGTACGGGACCTATGACGGGTCCAACCAGAATCTCACCACGGCTACTTACTGCACTACGGGCTGGATTGCCGGCGGCAGCCTGGCACTGACTTACTGTCCGAACGCGGCGACGTTGACCGTGGACCTAGGACAGTTTTCGGGCCCGGTGACGGCGCAATGGTACGATCCCTCGAACGGCACCTACACCGCAGTCTCGGGGTCGCCGTTTCCAAATTCTGGCAATCAGGACTTTACGACTCCCGGCAACAACCACGACGGAAATCCGGATTGGGTTTTGGTGCTAGAGTCCATCTCATAAAATGTATGAGAGCCTCAAAAGAAAACCGGCGATCGAAGCTGCGCGGGCTTGTCGCTGCGGTTACTGAACGCGGCCGATCCAGTCCCGTTCGATTTCCGCCGCGACGGAGCGGAGGAGCATGGTGACCGTAACAACTACTCGCGGCTTTCCATCTTCCGCTCTGATAATTACTCCTTCAACGCCCGCCAGCGGCCCGCAATCGATGGACACCCGTTGACCAGCTTGCAGATAGGGCCACGGCGTACAGGCGACTTTGGACATCACTAACGTTTGGACAGAGCGGATTTCGGCTTCGCTAATGGGAACCGGGGTGTTTCCGATACCGACGATTTGTGCCACGCCGGCGGCATTCAGAACCTTGAGCCGGTCCGGTAGCGCAAACCTGCAGAACAAATATCCGCCGAACATGGGCACCTGCAGTGTCTTGACCCTGTCGGACCAACGCCGTCTTACAGAGCGCAACGGCAAGAAGGCTTCAAAACCCCGCAGACAAAGGTCGTCGTAGGCTCTAACCTCGCAGCGTGATCTCACGCGAATTCCAAACCAGTCCGTGTTTTCCAATTCCTCGAATCCCACCAATCCAAGAATATGAGTGCGAACCAACCCTGCTCAACGTTGCCAAAAGTTAGGTACTGATAGCGTACGAATAATCCGTAAAACTATGATCTCCGCCGGCGGTCGTCAGCCAACAGAGTTTACACTTCTTGCACGATTGCTGGTTCGAACATAGGTTGCTTGCTGCTTTTCATCCGTCGTTGTTTCTGGCTTGCGATGCACTTTGCCAGGTGGCGAGCATGGCGACGATGAGGATGGGCCATGAGCCGAGTGCGGGGCGCGAGAAGGGGTAATCGACAAGCGCGTGAAGAAACACGGCAATCGCGCCAATGCCCCATATGGAGCGGAAGGCAGGGCGTAAGCACCACAAGAAGATGGTGGCTATGACGATGCCAAAGGGGATGCCGCCTTCGGCGGTCCACTGGAGCCAGTCGCTGTGCGCCTGGTTGGCGAAAACGCCGAAGTCGACGATGGCATAGCGGGGATATGCAGTGGGCCAGGTGCCGAGGCCAACGCCGAACCAAGGATGAGCGGCGGTCATGTGGAGTGAGGAGATGGCAAGCTCACGGCGCATCTGCATGGGATCGGGCTGCCAGAAACGGCTCCAGACGCTCTCCCACCCCACCACGGAGGCAAACACGGCGAACAACACCGCCATTTTGAGGAGCGCCGCGCCGACCGAACGCGCGCTGGTGCGGCCGCGCGCCCACATGAGCGCGATGACAACGATGGTTTCGGCGGTTACCAGAACCGTGCCGGTGCGCGAGGCCGACGCGACCACTGAGGCGAACATGGCGGCAGCCATGCCGGAGTACAGCAGGGAATCGCGTTCCCGGCGAAGCGCCTCGTAGACGGCGATCGGCATCACGACTTCGATGAAAACCGCATAGTGGTTGCGGTAGAGAATGGGGCCCATCACGTAATCGGTGTACTGGCTGGGAAACAGCCAGAAGATCTTGCCGTGCGAAGTGAAGGTCTGCACGGTGGCCACTACCGCCACCAGAAAGCCGAACCAGAGCATCGCGGAACGAAACCAGTGGCGGACCTCGGTTTCGCGCAATAGAGAGATGCCGGCGAGGAAAACCGCCAGAAACGTGGCCCAGCGGACCACCGCAGTTTTCGTGTCAAAGGCGTAGGCCGTGTGCCCGGTGCCCCACTGGAGGAGGCCCCAAACAACCGCGAACGATAAGGGCACTATGGGATAGAGGTCGCTGCGGCGCATGCGCCGGACTCCGAAGACCGCGAGCGAGGCGACCGCCAGCGTGAAAATCCCAACCTGGAAAACGGTGACCGGCCAGTAGGCGGGCACCCACAGTGTCAATAGGGCGAAGAAAAAGAGTGCCGCCAGAACGACATGCATTCCTCAGTATAGTGTGCCGCCAGGCAGTTTCTCGCCGCCCTACGGAGTGCTGGCGGAGGGCGTTGAACTACTAAATGTGCCGGCCGCAGCCAGACCGGCCACGGCACCGGCCGCCGCCACGCCGCCGATAATCGCGACCTTTTCGCCGGTGGCAAGTCCTGGCCACCAGCCTGCAGCTTTACGACATGAAGTGGTCTTGATGGTGGCCACTTGAATCAACTGCGAAGCTGGGGAGGGCGGCGTGGCGCCCGGAATGATGGAGCCGGTGACCTCGACGCACTTGCCGACGAATTTCGCCAGGTCCGGTCCTTCCAGTTGGACGGTGACGTGGGTGGTGTCATCGGTCAGGAAATACTTCCCGTCCTTGAATTCCTCAACGCCCGTCATATCGAAAGCGGTGGCAGCGCCTGCCTGCGAACCAAAGGCGAGTGCCAAGCCCGGACGCACGCTGGCGACCAGAACGCCGGTAGCGCTGCGCACTTCAGCGGCGCCGCTGCGAGCGGCAACCGTAATGCTCGATGGTGACGTGATATCAACCTGCACGATGCTATCTTTCGCCGAAGGGGAGATGCGCAAGGTGTCCGCTTCGATGACGTGAGTCCCTGCGTCTTTCACCACGCCCGTACCCTTCTCCAGGATGGTGTGATCGCGATAGACTTTGGCTCGCGAATCCGGGGACAGCGTAATCTCGACGCTGGCCAGCTCGATCACCGAGCGTGCCGCCGTGGTTTCGATCAGGTTGCCATCGAACAGCGTTCCATTTTGACGAATGGTGGAACCGTCAACACGGAATTCTCCATTCGACTTGATGAATCCGATGGAAAGGGGCGCCGCCATTGCCACAAACAGAAGGCAGACGGCCACCGTAAGAAAAATTGCCAGTTTCGACATTTTAGGCTCCAAGACCTGGGTTCCTCATTTAAAGTATACCTATAGGCGCCAAAAGACAATAGGCTCCCGGAGTGTGATTTGGTCATGCAATCGTCGTACATGCAATACACTAGTTCCTTATAGGCGGCGGATGAACTACTACGAGGAACTCGGCATCCGGCAGGACGCAGCGCTCGAGGAGATCCGCCAGGCGTACAAGGTGCTGGCGCGCCTGCTGCATCCGGATGGGCAGCCGGACGCGCGTTTGAAGGCCATGGCCGAGTGCCAGATGAAGCGGCTGAACGAGATTCTGGCGATCCTCACGGATTCGCAGAAACGCCGCCAGTATGATGAGAGCCTCCGCGAGAGCCCGGCAGCTACGCTGGAATGGGCGCCACCGCCGCCGGTCCCGAAGGCGTACTGGTACTATCAAATCCTGCATTTCGGCCTGCGGCATTGGTTCTGGATTCTGATCGGGTTGGCGGTGGCCGGGGTTGGCCTCTGGTGCATCGAACAGGGCGCTCCTGAGGCAGCGCAGGTGACGCCGAAGCACAACGAGGCCGTGCCGGAAGCACCGGGCGCCAGCGGACCGGGCGCTGGCGCACCGCCGCCGCAATCCTCGGGAAACGCTATCAAGCCGGCGCCGCCTGCCGTCTCGACCGCGCCGCGCGAGGCACTCCGCCCCATCGCTCGCCAGGCCGCAGTCGGAAATGCGGCTGCGGCCGAACCAAACCCTCCGGAGCCTGCTCGCTATTCTCCAGCCGAGGAACCCCTGGCGCCGAATCCGATTACCCCTGCGGAGCCTCCACGGGTTGCGGTTGAGGCGCCAAAGGCAGAACCCCCACGCGTTGCTTCCAGGGCCAGCGAGGTTTCGTTCGCGGGGAACTGGTTCTACGCTCCGGAGACTGGGGGCAAGTCGGACCCCAGTCTTTATCCGGCGACCTATGTGGAGTTTATCCTGGCGAATGAGAATGGAAGTCTGGTGGGCAACTACCGCGCCAAGTATAGGATTCCCGATCAAGCGATCTCTCCGGAGGTACAGTTTCGCGTGCAGGGCAAATCAACCAATGCGAAATCGTGTAAACTGGCATGGACCTCAGATGACGGGGCACAAGGCGAAGCGGAACTGACGCTGCGTTCTTCGAATCAAATGAACGTGACGTGGTGGACCACGGTGTTCGGCCGGCGGGCGGCCTTGAGTTCTGGCGTGGCAGTGTTGATCCGGCAGCAGGCTCCGTGATGTGGGTTCGAATCGGGCGGTTTCTGACAATCGCGATCGCGGCGGCTGGCTTCGCGGCCGCCGGCGTGTGGTCGGTGCGCCTCGGATGGGCCGACTATTGGTTCCGGCGGGAAACCTTGGCGGGGACCCAGAAGGCGCTTGCGATTACACCCGGCCAGGCGGCATATTATTACCGGCTGGCCCTGCTGTCCTCCGACGATCACCCGGCAACAGCGGTCGAGGCGCTGAAGCGCGCCGTGGCTCTCAACCCGTCCGATGCGCAATCCTGGATCGACCTCGGTTTGCTGTACGAGGCGGGCGGCGACACCGCGCGGGCCGAGCAATGCCTGGTGCGTGCGGTCGAAGAGGACGCACAGTACCTGCCGAAATGGACACTGGCGAACTTCTATTTTCGCCGCAACGATCCGCCGCGGTTCTGGTTTTGGGCCAAGCGGGCGGCGGCCATGGCCTATGGCGATCCGTTACCGTTGTTCCGCCTGTGCGGGCAGATGGAGGAGGACGGGAAGCTGATCGATCGCCTTGCGATACGCAACCCGTCTGTACGCGCAAGCTACGTCTCTTACCTGGTCGGGCAGGACCGCATCGACCTCGTCGGTCCACCGAGCCAGCGCGTGCTCGAGGGGAACCGGCAGGATGACACGCCGCTGCTGCTGGCCGTGTGTGACCGGCTGCTGGATCGAAGCCGTGTCGACGAGGCTCTGGACATATGGAACAGACTGGCGGCGACGCATCGAATCCCGTTTGGCGCCCGGAGTTCCACCACGCCGTCCCTGCTCGTGAACGGCGCTTTCACGGTGGCGCCCACTTCACAGGGCTTCGACTGGCGGCTGCCGGAAGTGGATGGAGTCAGCGCGGCGAGCGAAGAGAGCCCGGGCGGGCTGCGGCTCACATTCTCCGGGCGCCAACCGGAGCGTTGTGAAGTGCTCGTTCAGTATGTGCCGGTTCAGGAGATTCGGAAATACAAGCTGACCTTCCGGTACCGCACTTCCGGGATCGCAGCCGGTACTGGCCTCGCCTGGCGCATCGCGGACAGAAACGGCGGCAACGGTTTAGCCGAGGGGCGAGACTTGTCCGCGGAAGAGGAGATTCACGACCAGGTTTCCTTTGACACGCCGCCCGGCTGCCGTCTGGTGCGCATTTCGCTGCTCTACCAACGGAGCCTGGGAACCACTCGCATTGCAGGGTTTATCGTCCTGCGATCGATCGCCCTGGAATTAGCGAACTGACCGGCGCGGGCGGCCCGCCGTGGCGCGGCTCGCCCATTGTCTCGCACCGGATTGCTCTAGCGTCAGTCCAGATTGGATTATTCACATCCGAAAATCCGTAATAAAGCGACACTTCCTCAGCGCATAGTACTTGACGCTCCGGATCGCCTGGACACCGGACTGGTGCGGGGTTATAGTCAGCTTTTACTCTGATCAGGATCAATCAACCCATGGGCCCCGCACGCAAACACGAACTGGACGAGAGGCTGGCAGACTATTACGCAACGCTTCGCTCTTCACGGCTGGAAGAAACCCGCAAGCGGCGCTCGGGCAACTGGCAGGTTTACGCGGCGGTCACCGGTTCGGCTCTGGCGATGGCAACCAATGCTTCCGCGGGGACGATTTCGATTATCAACAGTTCCCTCACCGGCAACGTCACTGCGGGGCCGCTCCCCAACGTCTCGAATCTTACTCGCCCACCCTTCACGGAATACCAGTCTCAGTCGATTCAGTTGACCAACGGAAAAGGCAGCACAATTCATGTAGGCTTCGGGATTGGAGTTGGGCAGGGGGCCGTGGATGGCGGCCAGAGAGCATCCGCAGTCCTTCTCGGAGGATCCCAGGTTGGCTTTCTTCACAACTCCACGGGAGCGGGCGCTTTCTTCGTGAAGGATCTGGCCTCGGCGACTAAGACCTCCAACCACACCGGAGTTTTCAAGAGGGGCACCAACTTCCTGGCCACTCAGTTGAACTTCTCCTTCGCGGGTGTGGATCCCGTTATTACCTATGGTTGGCCTAAGAGTGCGACGGGCTTTGCCGCCTTCTCCTTCACGTACGGGGGCAAGCCGGATTACGGCTGGGTCCAGCTCCGATACACTGTGGGCACCAACGGCTTGATCGACGAAATCGAAGCCGAGGGCAGCTCCGCTTCTCGCGAACCCTCCACCTTCGCGCTGGCGCTGCTGGCAGCCGGCGCCGCTGGAGTAGCCGCTCTGCGACGCCGCAGAAAAGCCGCCGCGTAATCCGGCCGCACGCCATTCAGGCGGCACAGCCTTTGTATTAATCTGTATTCATCCTAATGACTCCGCGCAAAGTTCTCCTGATCGGGTGGGATGCCGCGGACTGGAAGATCATCCATCCGCTCATGGACACCGGCAAAATGCCCAACGTCCAGCGGCTCGTCGAAAACGGCGCCATGGGCCAGATCTCGACCCTGCACCCGCCGCTCTCGCCAATGCTGTGGACTTCCATCGCCACCGGAAAGCGGCCCTTCAAACATGGCATTCACGGCTTCTCCGAGCCAACGCCGGACGGGCGCGGCGTGCAGCCGGTCACCAACCTCTCGCGAAAATCGAAAGCGCTGTGGAACATTTTCAACCAGAACCATTTGCGCAGCGTGGTGATTGGCTGGTGGCCCAGCCATCCTGCCGAACCGATCGACGGCGTGATGGTTTCCGACCATTACCACCGCGCCCGCAGGCCGCTCGACGAGGGCTGGCCGCTGCTGGCCAATGCGGTTCACCCGCCGGAACTGGCCGGGACGCTGGCCGATCTGCGCATGCATCCCGACCTGCTGGTACCGGAGATGGTAGAGCCGTTCATTCCGCTGGCCAAGGAGATCGATCAGGACAAGGACAAACGCCTGGCAGGGTTCATGCGGACGCTCGCGGAATGCGTGAGCATGCATTCCGCCGCCACCTGGCTGCTGGACAACCAGCCCTGGGATTTTTTCACCGTCTATTACGACGCGATCGATCATTTCTGCCACGGGTTCATGAAGTACCATCCGCCGCGGCAATCGTGGATCCCCGAGCGCGACTTCGAGCTGTACCACAACGTGGTCTCGATGGCGTACCAGTTCCACGATCAGATGCTGGGGACGCTGCTGCAGAAGGCCGGTGAAGACGCGACCGTCATCCTGATCTCGGATCACGGCTTTCATCCGGATCACCTGCGTCCGGCGTCGATTCCGGAGATCCCCGCCGGGCCCGCGATCGAGCACCGCGATTTCGGCATTCTCGCCATCAGCGGGCCGGGAATCAAGAAAGACGAATTGCTGCACGGGGCATCGGTGCTGGACGTTGCGCCGACCATCCTGACTCTGTACGGGCTGCCGGTGGGTGAGGACATGGATGGCAAGGTGCTGACGCAGGCGTTTGTGGAGACGCCGGAGGTCGCGTTCATTCCGAGCTGGGAAGAGGTTCCGGGCGCGGATGGACGCCATCCGCCGCACACGCTCCTCGATCCGGTGGCGGCGCACGAAGCGCTGGAGCAGATGATCGCGCTGGGGTATATCGAACGCCCGGACGAGAATCGCGAGCTGGCCGTGGAGAAGACCATCCGCGAGCTGCGCTATAACCTGGGAGAAGCTTACCAGGACGACGACCGGCACATCCAGGCGTACGAGATCTTCAGCGAGCTGTATGCAGCCGACCGCGATGAGCAGCGCTTCACCGTGCGGCTCTTCGCTTCCTGCCAGGCGCTCGGTATGACCGGCGAGATGCGCGAGATTGTCGACGACCTGGATGGCCGCCGCCGCGCGCTGTTCGAAGAGGCGAAAGCGAAAATCGAGGCGTTGCGCAAAGTCGCCATCGAACGCGCGCGCGAGCGCAAGGAGTCCGGGACCGAGAAAGCCGAGGCCGCGGCCGAACCGGAGTCGCTGCTCACCGCGGACGAGCGCAAGGAACTCGCGCGCTGGCGCAATCTGGCGCGCTATCAGCCGCCCGTGATCGATTACTTGAAAGCCCAGGTATTGACGGCGGAGAAGCGCTATCCGGAAGCGCTCGCCGCGCTCGAACGGGTGACCGAAGCCCACCTGGTGAGGCCGGGCCTGTTCTTGCAAACCGCCGATCTGTATCTGCGCCTGCGGCGCTGGCGCGACGCGCAGCAGGTTTACGAAAAGGCGCTGGCGATCGATCCCGATAACGCGCATGCCCATATCGGCTTGTGCCGGATGGCTCTGCGGCGAAGGCGATTCGCCGCTGCCGCGCAGTCGGCTCTGGATGCGCTGCAGAGGATTTATCACTATCCGCTGGCCCATTTCCTGCTTGGGCTCGCGCTGGCGGGAATGCAGGAATACCAGCGGGCGGCCGAGGCGTTCCGCGCGGCGATTTCCTTCAACCCGAATTTTCCGGAAGCGCACGTGCGCCTCGCGGCTCTGCTCGAGAAGCACCTCGGCGACGCCGAATCCGCGCGCGAGCACCGGCGCCTGGCGCGACGCATGAGGAGACGCAGCGCCGCGCGCCCCGCGCGCCGTTCGGTGATTGACAGAGTGGAAAGCGCTGCCCGTGTTTCCGCCCCACCCGATCGGCCGCCGGCGGCCGCGGCGGCGGAGATGCCGCCGCTCGCCGAATCCCTCGTCGTGGTGACCGGCTTGCCGCGATCGGGAACCTCCATGCTCATGCAAATGCTGGCTGCGGGCGGCTTGGGCGTGCTGTCGGACGGATTGCGCAAAGCGGATGAAGACAATCCGCGCGGTTATCTGGAATTTGAGCCGGTGAAGAATCTGCTGAAAGATTCGAAGTGGCTGTTCGAGCAAAGGGGAAAGGCCATCAAGATCGTCGTGCCCCTGCTGGCCGCTCTGCCGGCGGGTCTGGCCTGCCGCGTGATCCTCAGCCACCGCGATCTCGATGAAGTACTCGATTCGCAGGAGCGCATGCTGGTCCGCCGGAATCGGCCGCTGGCCGCGAAGCCGGAACGGCGGCGCATGCTCAAGGATGAATACGGGCGCACGCTGAGCCGTGTCAAAGCCATGCTGGCGCGGCGCCCCGCCACGCAAATGCTGGTGATCGATTACCGCAACGCGATGGCCGATCCGGCGGCCACGGCTGAGAAGATGAACCGGTTTCTGGGCGGCGGACTGGACGTAGCGAAGATGTCGGCCGCCATCGACCCCACTCTCCATCGGAACCGCGCCGACACTACCGGTTAGCCCCCGCCTGCGGACGGCAGTTTGCTTAGGGCTGGCGTCCCACAAGTTCGCAACATGATTCGAGAGGTCTGTATCAGGGCACGGCTTCAGCCGTGCCGGCGTGGGATTTGCTACGCGTGGCCTTTAGGCCCTGCAAATAAGGCGATAGCCGCGTCTTGACTGCTCGCTTACGCGCGCGCCTCCGTAACAGAGCCGCGACCGTGAGGGAGCGGTATAGGAGCTTCCGAAGCAGGCGGCTTAGCTTCTCAATTCCCCTCGGAAGGCCCGCTGCGCTCGCGCGTGATGAAGTAGAGGAACGCCAAAAACAGCAGAAATCCCCCGGTGTAGAGCAGGAATTCCCGCCGCCTTCGTCTCCACTGAATAGCGCCGCGAGTTGCTTTGACCTCGCGGTCTTTCGGGACTTGACCGGCGGCAGCGTCTTCGGCCGCGTAGCGGGACTGCAGAGCGCGATACCCACAATCCTGGCAGCGATACGGATACCTCGCGGCCATGCTCGCCAGATGTTCCCACAGACCGCGCCGGTGGGAACGGTGAAAATGATCGGTCTTGCATTTGGGACACTGCACAAATTCTACAACCCGCTGTTCTACTCTGAATTCTACTCCGAAATCGGGTCATCTCCAAGACTGGCACCAGTGAGTGGTACCACCGGCAACGCGCGGAACGGGAGAATGCCATCTCGCACATCGGGTGAGCAGGCCGACCCTGGAGCTTTCCCTGAAAGCCAGCCGATCCGTGCCTGCGCATCTAACGGTGTCCCGGCCGTGCGCTTCGGGCCGGTATATCGTCAAAGCCCTCGTTTAGGCCAATTGGATCAACTGGCCCATCACAACTAAAACTTGAAGAGTTATTGCCGATCAGAGAGAGTGAAAGCAATCAGATGGTTTGTCGACCGCAAGGCTGGCGGCCATACCAACTGCTCTCAGGAGGGATAGTATGTATTCTCTGACGAAGATGTTTGGGGCCGCGCTGGTAGTCGCAGTGTTCGCCGGGGTCCCGTGCCGGGCCCAGTTGAGTTCATACGTGCAGCCGAACGCATACGTGCAGCCGAGCTCATATGTGCAGCCGAATTCATTCATTCAGCCGAATTCAAGCGCTCGGCTGAATTCATACTCTCGCCCGGATTCGTGGTGGTGGGTAACTTCCGGCGTCACGATGCAGGTAGCGGGGAGCTTTGCCGACTGGGCAACCAGTTGGAAACAGCCGGAAGGAAACTCGATGCTTGCGCAATCCTCCGGGACATATGCCGGCAAATTCTACCGCACCGGTACGCTGCGGAAGGGCTTGCTCAGCGGCGGCATCGCTCTGGTGAGCTACACCGTAGCCTGGAAGTTCCCGAGGACCCGCAAGTTTGTGGGCATCTTCAATATGTCTATGGGCGCAGGCTTCGGAGCTGCGGCTCTCACGAACATCGCAGAGAATCCTTATTACAAGCCATAAGCCTTCGTGGAGCGGTCTTCCTGCTGTGGAGAGCCGCACGGTCAGCCGGCCGACGGGGGATGGCTCGAAAGAGTCTGGTGCGGAAAGGGGGCATCGGTCAAACTGAAAGCGTGAGGCCATCGGCCGGCATCTGAAGCGAGGAGGCCACCATGAAACGAGCTCTGCTATTGGCGTCCCTGGGTCTGCTGATTGCATTTGTGAACAGCCACCTGGCGATCGTCAAGGCTCAAGCCAATCCACCAGACCGCTTGGTCGAACCAGACACCGACGGGGTGTTTTATGGGCTTAAGGATGGCAAGCTGGTCCCGTTGGAGCGACAGACTGCGTCCACCGTTTCCAAGACCAGCGGGCTCTTCGTAATGAATATGAGATCCGCATTGGAATTTGCAGGTGCCAAATCCCCGGTCCGGTTCCGCTCCGGGGAGCCCTTGGAATTTGTTGTGCGATCTGAATTGGCGTGGTCCGACTTGGACCCGAATGCCCGTTATTTCTTGCGCCGTTTGGATCAAAAGAAAAAACAGCGCGAGTTGGTCCTCATGACGGGACGTCTCTCTCCGCTCGGCGCGTCCACGCAGACGACCGTCGCCCAGGGTGTCCTGCCTGTCGAGATCGGCAAGTATGGCAATAGCTCGTTCAAACTGCGTGCCGGACCACTTCCTCCCGGCGAGTATTCCGTAAGCCGCATCCACGGCCAGACCGCTTTCTGCTTTGGCGTGGACTAGCTGGGATGGCTCTGGCCGGAGCCGCGAGCGGTGCCGGAAGAGCTGCAAGATCACGGGGCCACGGAACTATTCGCTTTCGCCGGCGGCGACTTCCTTTTCGCGCTCGTCCGGCAAACCCCGTTCCGCCAGCAGCAGCCGGCGCAGCGTGCGCAGGTTGTTCAGCAGGCGGCGGCTGGCCGTGATATGCAGGTTGAGCTTGGCCAGGCTGTACGACACCAGCAGCAGAGCTTCCTTGCGGCGTTCCGCGCTTTCTCGCTCGGCCAGCGCAATCTCGGCTTCCACTTCGCGCCTGGCCTCATCCAGAGCCTCGGCCAACAAGGCCACATACTCATGAGAGCTCTCGATATTATCGAACGGCGTTTCCGGCTGATAACTCACTCGCCACGCCTTTCCGATCGCCAGGCCGGGAAGCCTGGCAAACTTCCATCATTGTCGCACAAAACACAAGCCGCCGCGTAACGCATTGTTAACTACTCCAATGCCAAGGCGACCAGCGTAGGGCAGGGGACTTCTTCCCCAGTCCGTTGTTGCAGGAAGGACCTTTCGAGCGCGTCAGCATCGAGTTCCACGGCGCACCCGGCGATCTCCTCCTCCGTCGCATCCGGAAAGCAAAGTTCGCAGATGCCCACCGCGCCGCCCGTTCGGATAGCGGGCCCGAACGTCCGGCAAGTGAGTGGCCGCGATGCGTACAGATCGCAGGTTCCGGTTGCGGGGTCGAGCACCGGGCACGGCTCGTCATCGTCCGCCGCCTCGTTGAGCACACGATTCGTGGTGTCGCCGGGGTACTCGCGCCGCAACCGCGCTGCCGCCTCGCGGGCGCGGGTGCGGACGCGCGTGGCGCGCGCCGCGTCGCGTGCCTCCAGCTCCGTCAGCCCGTGTCGCAGGCGCTCGGCGTCCAACCCGCTGATCTCGAACGCGCCCAGGCAGCACTCGCAACACCCTGGCCGGCACTTGAGCCACGCCCCGGCTTTGCTGGCGGCTTCCGCCAGCGCGGCATCGACGATTTGAATCAGTTTTGTGTCGTCGAGCACTCCTTACTAAGGATAGCGGACAGAGAGCCTCGATTCGACTCGCGCAGGGAACAAAATGCACTCCCGGTGCGTAAAGAAAGGGAAGGGTCGAGGCGCATGAGGTTTCTGTTGTGGTGTATCCTGCTCGTACTGTGCTGGCCGCTGGCGCTGGCCGCGCTGGTGCTCTACCCGCTGGTGTGGTTGCTTTTGCTGCCGTTCCGCGTGGTCGGAATCGCGGTGGAGGGAGCCCTGTCGCTGGTCTGGGCGATAGTCACGCTTCCCGCGCGGCTGCTTCGCGTCATCTGAAATCAGCCCGCCGGGCGCTAATTGGTCAACTGGACTTCGACTCCAGGCTGCTGTCCGGCCGGGAAGTTGCGCCCCTGCGTGCGGAATTCGTAGCGCTCGATGGCTACCGCGGCGCCTCTCTCGTTGCTCCGCACGACGCATCCGTAGATCATCAGCTTCATCGGGCAGTTGTCGTTGAGCAGGACCGGCCAAGTCATCGAGAGTTCGACCGGCATGCCGGTGGTGAGCATGCATTCCGTCGTAAACCACACGCCGCCACTCGATATGTTTATCGTTTTGCCGTTTCCAGTCTCGGCAATCCGTTGACCGTAAAGCATCTTGTAGCGAACTTCCTGTTCGATCTGAAAACGGCGCTTGTTGCGTCGTTCGCGCTCGCTGTTCCGCAATAAGCTGTCATCCTGTATTTCGATCACCCGGCACCGCCTTCTCTTTGTGAAGGTAACCCGTTTAGGATCAATAGCTCAAGTATGTCTTTGGTTAGGCGGGGGGCGTTAACCGGGGGCCCCGAAGTTAATCCTTACCGATGGCCTATTTCCGGCCATTTGTGAGCATTACGGCTATGGGCCCAAACTTCGGTACTGGGAATTGGGTACCACCCTTTCCCGGTCACACCCGCCAAAAATAATTTCAGAATAGTTGCAGAAATTACTGGACAAGCAGGTCTGAAATTGCTAATATCAATACAACACAGACAGCATCCCTGGCGGCGAGTCCCCTCCCGCCGCCAACCCTCTGAGTGCAAGGCCCCGAGATACCCAGCTCGGGGCCTTTTAATTTGTGCGCTTAAGTCGGCCAGCCGTCTTCCCTCTCCAGCAGTTTTTCCACGTTGTGATGAGAGAATCAACGTGGAAAGGTTCCTCACATAAAACCAGCCAGTGGTACTTCTAGAACCCAGCCTCGCTGAGGAGGCCAGTTTCCCACAAGAATCTTCACCTCATTTGTAGACAAACAGATCCGAAATGATTACTATAGGATCAATACAGACAGCATCCTTGGCGGCGAGTCCCCTCCCGCCGCCACTCTCTGAGTGCAAGGCCCCAAGTTACCCAACTTGGGGCCTTTATCATTTTCGGCGTGCTGCGTCTCCGGAAGGTCACCCACACATCCCCGAGCAGGCTCCGGATAAATCATCAAAATTGATAACAAAGGACTATTTGTCGTCCATTCCTGTGGATTCGCGGCCCAACCGGTTTCCTCCGCGGGGCGCCTAGAACAGCCGGTCCTGTTTTTTCAGGTTGCCGAATGTGGCGACATTGGCAATTGCGAAGGAAAACATGACGACGCTTTCGTCCCGGATGCCTGCATTGTAACGGCGGTATTCCACGTTGAAGCCGCAGCAATCGGTGTTGTACGTGACCAGCGTCGTGGTGTATTCGACCTTCCCCAGGCGATAGTCGTAAACGGCTTCCACGCCGGCGTTCCAGCCGCGGTTGTTGGGATCGCCATACTGCACGCGGGCCCGGTACTGGTTGGCGTACGGAACCAGCAACGGATTGGTGTGCACCTCATAATCGCCGGCCGAGAAGAAGTACTTCCGCCAGTGGTAGTCGAGGGCGAAACCGCTATCGACGATGCTGTGAAAGCGAGGATCGTAATCGGCCTGCCAATTCACGCCCAGGCCGCCGACCGGGCTGGCGCGCAGCGTGGAGACAATCGGTGAATTGCTGCGCGGGCCGAGCAGGAATGCGTAGGCGCTGAGATCGGCGGTGGCGGCGAACAGGTTCGACTGGCCGGAAACTACCGCCCCGCCGAAGTTCGGGTCGAAGTACTGCTTTTCCTTCAGCTCCCAGGTAAGGATCTCGCGGACGGAATCGCCGCGCTTGGCATACAGGCGGTTGGCGAGCGAAAACTCCAGCTCGTTGGTGTTGCTCAGCAGGTCGGTTTCGTCGAAGCGCACCACGCGGTCGAAGTCGCTGCCGATGCCGCCGACGTAGCGGTACGTCGCGCGCGGTTCGATGACGTGCTTCAGCTTGTCGCCGAAGATGGTCTTCTTGTCGAAGACGCGCGCCAGCGAGGGAAGAATCAGGTCGAGCGAGAAGTCGCGCGCGCTGGTCACCAGCTTGCCGCCCTCCACCTGGTAGGCCACATAGCCCACCTGTTGCGAGACCGCCGCGTTCGCGGCTTGGCTTTCCCCGTAGACCGCTTCGTCGATGCCCGCGCTCGGCACCAGATCGATGTGCCAGAAGTGCAAAGCGCTGGTGATGTGCGGGGAAAGTTCGAGCCGCGGCGTGAACTGCTCGGTGCGGAAGGTTTCGTAGAGCGTGTTCCCCTGCGGGCCGCCCAGGTTCAGATCGGAATTGAAGATGGGTTCCGAGCGGTAGAGCAGGCCCGCGGCGGAATAGAACGAGAACCAAATGGGCAGGTTCTTCCAGATCGCGTGGTCGCGGCCCACGACTTCGACATCCGGCAGTTTGTGGATCAGAACCGCATCGGTCACCGCTGGCGTCTGCCCGTTGGCTTCGGTCAGCGGCACCTCGGTGCTTTGGAAATTCTCCAGCCGCGCTGCGACGATATCGATCCTGAAGCTGGACCAGTCCTTGCCCACCGACCCGATGGAATGAACCTCCGAGCCAATGGCTTCATTGAAGGATCCCGACCATTCCTGGCGGAAGTCGAAGGAGCTGACGTAGTTGATGTTGGCCATGCCAGTCCAACCGTGGCCCAGGTCCAGGTGGCCGAGCGCATAGACGTTGAAGCCGCTGTAGTGCTGGTCCGGAGAGGTGCCCGGAATAATGCCCTGGCGGTCCTCGACGCCATAAACGATAACATCGAAATCCGTACCCTCGCGCGGCTTGCCGCGAAAGTCCACGTGGTGCGCGAAGGCGGCGGTGTTGTAATCGAAGAAGCGGTAGGCGACGTCGAAGCTGCGACTGATGGCCCAGAAGTAGCCCAAACCCACCATCGGGCCGCGCTGCGAGTGCGCCACCACGTTCGGCATCAGGAATCCGCTGCGGCGCGGCCGTTTTTCGAGCGAGTGATAGAAATAGGGCGTGTAGAAGAGCGGCATCTTGCGCAGCAGAAAGGTGCTCTTATACGCCAGCGCCCGCTCGCCCGGAAGGATGTCGAATTTCGGCCCGCGCAGCTTCCACCACGGACCTGGCATCTTGCAGTTGGTGATCCACCCGTTGTACAGAAGGTACTTGTCGCCGACACGCTCGGCCCATTTGCCCTCGAAATGAAAAGGGCTGTTGCCGGTCAGGATTCCGCGGCGCACCACCGTCTTGGGCTCGGATTCGCCGCGCACGTTGTAAAACTTACCCTTCTGCTCCTCGGTGTTGTACTCCAGGCGGTCACACCAGATCTGCTCATTCTTTTCGAAGCTGTGGTAATAAACGTTACCTGTGGCGACCAGATCGTGCGTGTCTTCGTTGTATTCCATTTCGTCGGCCCGCACCAGCAACGCCTTGCTTTCCAGTTGCACGTTGCCGCTGCCAATATAGACCGGGACATGCGACTTTTCCTGATGAACCGCCCAAAAAACCCATTGGTTAAGTTGCAGAGTCTTGTGATCGGGAAGTTGAGGCACGGCCGGTTGCGCGGCGGCGCCGGTTTGCGGGGGAGCTGGTGTGGGAGCGGGCGCAGGAGCGGGCTGCTGGCCGTTCGCCGAAGCGCCTAGCGCGAGCCAAGCGAATCCAGTAACCAGAACAACGCAGATCCAGCTACACGAATTTCCGTGACAAGACTTAACTCTTGTGCTAAGTAATGAAGGAGAGCTTGTCGAAAAGGGCCCCAACCACAGACGGTACCACAGAATGCCGGCTAAGGCTCCGGGCGATTCGCGCACAGTGTGAAGACTATGACCTGTAGTTATTGCGGAACGCGACTCGGCGAAGGCGAACAGCGCTGCGGCCGTTGCGGACGCAAGGATGACGACCG